>SXGR01324265.1_pt1 | contig 57752 bp, 54 predicted proteins | sample 3174711 | NCBI WGS metagenome assembly SXGR01 (sample SAMN11356860, study PRJNA531348) | freshwater metagenome | isolation source: freshwater sample F1-60 | place: China: Fuxian Lake, Yuxi | collected 2017-12-25 | reverse complement strand
TTGATTTACCGGAGCCGGACACGCCGGTCACGCATACAAGCATGCCGAGCGGAATGCGCACGTTCACATTCTTCAAATTGAACTCACTCGCTCCTTTTATGGTGAGCGCCTTGCCATTGCCACGACGATACTTCGCAGGCACCGGAATCGATTCCTTGCCGGTCATGTACCGACCGGTCATCGAATTTTTGTCGCGCTTGATCTCCGCAGGCGTACCTTCAGCAACGATTTTGCCGCCAAAAGTTCCTGCGCCAGGACCCATGTCGATCACATAATCCGCAGCATCGATCGTCGCTTCGTCATGCTCCACCACAATCACCGTGTTCCCCTGATCGCGCAGCTTCTTCAGCGCATCGATCAACTTGTCGTTATCGCGAGGATGCAAACCGACCGACGGCTCGTCGAGAATATAGATCACACCGGAGAGATCGGTGCCGAGCTGTGTCGCGAGGCGCACGCGCTGGAGTTCTCCGCCAGAAAGCGTGATCGCCGCGCGGTCGAGTGTGAGGTAGCCAAGACCGACCTCCACAAGATTCTTCAAACGGATCACGATTTCGCGCAGCGCTTGCCCGGCGATTTTCTGTTCACGTTCAGAGAGCAGCGGCTCAGCGACCTTCTTCGCACTCTTCGCAGATTTTGCAGCTGGCTTTATGGTTTGGAGACTTTCGAAAAACACCGCGGCCGCTTCAATAGAAAATCCAACAACATCCGCGATCGATGTCCCACCGAAAGTTACTCCGAGCACTTCGGGTCGCAACCGTTTTCCTTTACAAGCGGGGCACGTAACGATATTCATGTACCCCTCAATCTCGCGCATCACGTACTCAGAATCGGTCTCTTTGTAGCGCTTCTCAAGATTCGGCACGACACCTTCAAATTTTTCTTGCTTGTTGTCAACGGCGTACAATTCATCGCCAGTACCGTACAACAAAATATCCATCGACTTCTTATCGAGTTTTTCGACAGGAATCTCTGTTGAAAATCCGTGGGTCTTCGCAACCGCTACGAGAAGCTTTGTGTACCACTGCTGATTTCCCGCAATGCGCGTCCATGGTTTGATCGCACCCTGCGCAAGCGTGAGTCGTGGATTCGGAACCACAAGATCCGGCTGCACTTCGAGTTTCGTACCGAGACCGGTGCAGGCAGTGCATGCGCCGTGCGGACTGTTGAACGAAAAAATGCGCGGCTCGAGTTCCGGAAGATGGACGTTGCATTTTGCACACGTCAGTCGCTGACTAAACGTCACATCTTCGTCAGTATCATCACGATGCACTGACAAAAATCCATCAGCGAGTTCGAAAGCCTTGGCGATCTGCACTTCAAGCGCAGCAGATTCATCTTCTTGATTGTACCGTCCGATCACTACCTCGATCGTCGAGCGCTGCTCTTTATCGCGCCGCATACTACGCACTTCGTCGACGCTCGCGAAGATGCCGTTCAGGCGTACTTCGGCGTATCCAGATTTTCCTGCCCACTCAAGCAAATGTTTATGCACCCCTTTTTCATCCCGCACCATCGGTGCGAGGAGCGCAACTCCAGTATCATCAATCATCGCGCGAATTTTCTTTGCGATCTCGTGTGCACCCTCGTGCGTCACCGTGTCACCACAGTTCGGACAGTGCGGCCGACCAGCGCGCGCAAAAAGCACGCGAAGATAATCATAAATCTCGGTGATCGTACCGACGGTCGAACGTGGATTCGACGACGTCGTACGTTGTTCGATCGCGATCGTTGGCGACAAGCCGTGGATCTCGTCGACATCTGGTTTGTCTTGCAACTCGAGGAACTGTCGCGCATACGACGACAGTGATTCTACATAGCGACGCTGGCCTTCTGCATAAATAGTATCGAAGGCGAGCGACGACTTTCCTGATCCGGAGAGCCCCGTGATCACGGTAAATTTCTCTTTGGGAATTCGCGCGTCAACGTTCCGCAAATTGTGGACACGTGCGCCTTTGATGATGATCGCGTTATGGTTCGGCATTGTAAGAAAAGCGAAGAAATAGTCGCAAGCAGCATACACGGGCCCCAAGAAACGTGCAAGGGTGGAGGAGGGGCGCAAGGTCACTCATGACATGGTATGCAGGGTATTCGGAAACACTCAGGTGCTTCGTTATATAAAATCAATTTGATTATTCGCTGATGCAACTTAGTGTTTCCGAATACCCTGCATACCATGTCATGAGTGACCCAGCTAAAAAAGCAGAAAGAAATGTAGGATTACACTTTTATTTCACGCACTGTTTTTTGTGGGAGAGCGCACTTGATACTGACGTTGGTGCAGCTGATTTTGCTGCTTCTTCTCCTGCCTTAAACGCATCATCGATCGCCTTATGCACCGCATCCTTGAAACTTGCAACACGAGAACGAAATTGATCAGCGGCGGAACGAATTACCGAAGTCACTGCCTGCGCCTTGCTTTGAACTACCGCTTTTACAGGTGCTGGTAGTGCAGAAACCAAATTTTCCACCACCACAACCGGCGCAAGAACTTGGTTGTAGACGAGTTCAACGGTGAGATACAGCCCATCAACGGGCGCATACAGAGAGGTTTTCGCGGCTCCACTAATAACGTCAGCAACTTTCCCTGCGGTTGATTGTGCAAGTTTGCATTCCAGACCACCAAGACAATCGCCTTTGGTATTACATGGATCTCCTTCTTTCCCCCCACTACACTTTCCCGCCTCACACGAACCGCTACAACAATTCGCATTCTGACCATTCGGAGAACAACTTGATCCTGCGCCATTACAGGAACCGCACATATATGTAACCGCAGTTGCACCTGCTGGTTTTGTAGGACACGCGCCCTCAGTTTTTTCTCCCGCCGCTGGAGGTCGGCATTTCATCGTTGCGTCGTCACCGCACTTCGCAACGCTGCATCCACGACCCACACATGGACCGATGAGATCAGATTGCGCGGCAAGTTCATTGCTCCATTTCTTGCATCCATCACACCCCGGCGGCGGATCGCCATCTTGAAGACGGAATACGACATTCTTACAATCTGTCGGTTGTTGCCAATCTTTCGATGCATTTTTCGGCCGCGCGACCATATACGTCGCCCCACAAGGTGCACACAACTCAGTGATGGTACAGGACGGGTTAAATCCTTCTTTTTTGATGAGTGGTACTTTCGGTAACCGCATCGCAATAATGTCGGGATTTACCGTCGCGAGAAGCGTCACTGCACCGAGCGCAAGTACAAGTCCGATCACCGCACTCTGAATACGTTTTTTCGCTGCCTCGATTTGCGCACCAGAAATTGCGGTCATCCATTGCAGGCCAGCAAAAATAATGATCACCCCTGCGACGACCGCTGCGAGACCGGCGCCATAGTTATAAAGTTTCGCGATGTAGTCCGCGAGATCGAGAACGGTATCCTTTCCATTAATAGGAACGGAGAGTTTGATGCCTGGCCATTTCTGATAACAATACCCACCGTTTGCGCCACATTCTTGTCGTGGCTCGAAACAATGACAGACCTTCCCCGGCGTATCACACTGCAGATCGCAACTTTCATTCTTTGGAGTGTCCTTACTCAGGCACTCATTCCAATAAAAACATTTATTAAGTGCGGCGGTATCTGCAAAAACCGGTGCGGCGGTCGCAACAAAAAATCCGATTGTAAATATCGCAGTATATGCGATCGCACGAAAAAAATTCATTTCGACGGCGCAAATTTCTTTATAAGCAACTCAAACGTATCGGCAGGGATCGCGCCTTCCACGCGCTGACCGTTAAAGAAAAATACTGGCGTGCCCGCAACACCGACTTTCTCTGCAAGCGCGATACCGTTCTCTACTTTCTCTTTATACCGCTGATCGTCTACGCATTTCTCAAATTGCTTCATGTTGAGTCCTGCACCTTCGCCATATCGCGAAAAATCTTTAAAGGAGAGCGCCGGCGTTCCTTGAAATACGCGTTCATAGAACGGCCAAAATTTTTGCTGCTCTTGCGCGCATGCAGCAGCGAGCGCGGCGTCCTTCGCGTGTGTGTGAATTTCTTCAAGAGGATAGTTACGGAAAATAAATCGCACACGATCACCATACTTTGCGATCATTTGCCCGACCACTGGATATTCATCCTTTGTATACGGACATTCGAAATCACCGAACTCAACGATCGTGAGTTGCGCCGTCGCAGCGTCTGCTCCGGTCGCCGGAGCATCATCACCTTCGATCAGTGCACGATCAACCGTCGACTGACTGATAACCGGGGTTTTCGACGCAGTAAACTTCTCGTCGAACTGGGGAAGATCAACGACCTCCCCACGCTTCATCTGTCCGTAATACACATATGTTTTCTGCCCCACGATCACAATCAAAACAAAAACAATAATAAATGCGAGCCATCCAAAAATGGTGCAGCCAAGATTGCCTTTTTTTTCAGCTCCTTCTTGAATGGTCGGCATACTTTATAAAAGGAAGTATACGGGAAACAGGGGAAGGTTAAAAGGTGGAAAGGTGAAGAGGTTCGTAATTAAGTATCTTTTAACCTCTTCACCTTTCCACCTTTTAACCTTCTCATTCGTTGACAGTTGCCGCCACGATTGGTACCGTAACTCCAGTTTTTTGACGAAATTCATTACTCTTATGAATCTGAAAACGTATCTCAGCATCGCACAAATCGCCGTTTCCGTGCTACTCATCGCAGCGATCCTTCTCCAAAGCCGCGGCACCGGTCTCGGCGCTACTTTCGGCGGCGAAGGCAACGTCTATCGCACCAAGCGCGGTGTGGAAAAAGTGCTGTTCCGCTCCACCATCGCCTTCGCGGTGATTTTTCTCGGCCTCGCCCTCGCGACGGTCATTATTCCGCAGGCATAAATCGGGACCCGGCTCCCGAGGCTGCAGCCTCGGTGTGCCTGGCTCTGATGTATGCAGCTCTCATGTCTCATTTGTTCAACCGTATCAAAACTTTTTTTGCTTCTCGGGGAACGAACACTTCCACAGCGGACGCGCATTTTTTCTTCGACCAGCGATTAGTACACAAGCTATCGGGGAAAAAAATCCCGACGACAAAACAACTGAAGCATCTGCCGCGATTTCTTTCCGCTTCTGAGAGACAGGCGATCCATATACTTCTCATCGTCATCGCTGTGTGTGTTGGTGCGATACTTTTAAAATTTGGAAGCGCGCATCTTGGACAGGCGCCTGCGGCAGGCGGCGAATACGTCGAGGCTTCCGTGGGTAACCCCCACAACATCAATCCCCTTTTCGCCGCAACAAACGATGCGGATCTCGATATCGTCAAATTAGTTTTCTCTGGTTTGATGAAAACTGACGCCGCAGGAAAACTCATGCCAGATCTCGCATCGTCCTACCAAGTATCGGACGATGGAAAAACATACACTTTTCATCTCCGCAACAACGTAAAATGGCATGATGGCGCAGACTTGGAAGCGCAAGATGTCGTCGCGACAGTACAACACATCAAAGACCCGGCCTGGAAAAGTCCGCTCGCTGCGCAATTCAAAAACGTATCGGTCGCCGCATCGGATGACTTGACTGTGACGCTCACACTCGCCGAACCGTTCGCGCCGTTCCTTTCGATGCTGACATTCGGAATTCTTCCAGAACACTTGTGGCAAGAAGTGAAACCGGAAAACGCCGCACGCGCAGAACTGAACATCAAACCGGTCGGCACCGGTCCATTCAAGTTCAAATCGTTTGCGAAAGATAAAAAAGGAGTGATCGTCACGTACACGCTCAGTCGCAACGACCGTTATTACGCAGGCAAGCCACATCTGGAGTCGATCGGTTTCCGTTTTTATCCGGATTTCGGCTCTGCAGAAGAAGCGTTCCTCAAGCGCCAGGTTGACGGCGTGAGCTTTCTTCCTTTAGAATATCGCGACGATGTTGAAAAAGTGAGCTCGTTCAAAACGTACACGCTACGCCTTCCGCAATACACGGCTTTGTTCTTCAACACCAAAAATACACTGCTCAAAACGAAGGAGCTGCGCACTGCACTCGCACTCGCGATCGATCGCGTATCGATTCTGAAAGAGGCTGTCGGTGAAAACGGCGTGCCGGTGAACGGTCCGATTCTCTCCGGATTCGTCGGCTATGCGTCAGACGTGAAACATCCCACATATAATAAAGAAGCTGCGGAGAGCATGCTCGAAAAGTTGGGATGGAAACTCGACGCTGACGGCATACGCAAAAAAACAACGGTTGATGGAAAAAAGAAATCGGTGCTCACGCCGATCGAGCTGACGCTCACAACTGTTGATGCAAAAGAAAACGTCGCCGCTGCACAAGCTATCAAAAAAAATTGGGAAGCGGTCGGAGTAAAGACATCACTTGAGATCGTGGCGGGATCGAAAATCCAGAAAGACAAAATCCGTCCACGCGAGTACGACGCGTTGCTGTACGGTGAAATTACGGGCCCAGATCCGGATCCGTTTCCGTTCTGGCATTCTTCACAAAACGACGCTTCTGGTTTCAACTTGTCGGTGTATTCGAACCGCCGCGTCGACGAGCTGCTTGAAAAAGCGCGCACAGCTTTGAAGCCAGAGCAGCGCGAAACGATGTATAAAGAGTTTCAAAACATTCTCGGTGATGATGTTCCCGCGCTGTTCTTCTATAGTCCGACGTACACGTACGCAGTGAATCGAAAGGTGCAGGGCATCGACACCGCAACGATCTTCTCCCCCGCCGATCGTTTCAATGACGTGAAGAACTGGTACATTCACACGCGACCAGTTTGGAAATAAGTAAGAGAGTCCCCTCCTCTTTAGAGGAGGGGTTGGGGAGGTCGATCGATCGGTACTTCGGTACCATGAGAGATAAAAACATGCGGTCGTGGCGAAACTGGCAGACGCACCAGCTTCAGGAGCTGGCGGGGGCAACCCCATGAGAGTTCAAGTCTCTCCGACCGCACCATTCTTCGCCTCCTTAACGTTATTTTAGAGAAAAAGCGAAGAATGTCCTTCGAAGCTTTAGCGAAGAAGGACGGGCTGCATAGTATTGGCGGAGGCTTCGAATGGCGCGGCCATTCTAAAATAAGCCAAGATAAATAAAAAAGAGAGGCTGGTTAAGCTTCTCTTTTTGTCATAGAAACTTGACAAAACTCTCCCTTTGTGCTATATTGAGCTCAGACTACGGGGAGTTACGCTCCTTTACACTACCCACCCAACCAGGAGAAGATCATGCACAAGTCCATCGCTGCTCGTCTCGCCGTCGCCAAGGTCGTCATCGCGCACGCCGCGGATCGGCGCTCCCGCGGCCGGCGCCCCTCCATGCCCTTCGGCACGGAGCGCAACGCGCGCAAGGCGCTCGAGCTCGCGCGGCTCGTCGTGAGCGAGGCGGAGGCGTCGCGGAGGATCATCCTCCCACCCGCCCCGGAGAGCGTCCCCGCGACGCAGCGCTCGAACTCCCTCGCGGAGCTCGTCGCGGCCGTCCCGGCACCGATCAGCATCGACGTGTCCGTGGTGCCCAGCGAGCCGCCGCACACGCCGTCGATCATCCTCCCGCCGCCGGTCCGCCGCATGCCGGAGCGCCACCCGGACGGCCGCTTCAAGAAGCGCGGCGCCTAGCGCCAGCACAGGGCTGAGCATCCCCTCTGCTCACTCCCCCGCCAGTCTTCATGACTCGGCGGGGGTTCTCTTTTTTCAGGCTCAACATCTCGACAAAAATACGTAGATCTGATATACTTTTCTTATCAATCAAGAAGCGGGCAGATACTAGTGCGCACGCGCGCCCTGCTACCTTTCCACTTCTGGCCTGGCTGAACCTTGGGTTCACAAGGCATGTGGCGGAAAATCTAATTATTGCAGAACGTGATTTTTCCGTTCTGTGCTGCGCATTTTTTGCGCACGCTTCGTCTTTGTATGACAACAGAAGACAAACGCCCCCCACGTCCGGAAACCGGACGTCCCGCACCCCGCCGACATCCTGCACCACACCACGGCCAGCGCCGCAGCGGACCGCCGCGCAACTTCTCACCATCACAGCACCAAGGTCCATACGTCTCGCCCGCGAACGTCCGGCCATCGAGCCGACAAACTCCGCGTGAAATCCCCGGCAAAGAACCGGTGGTTGTTTCAGCACCCGCGGGCACTCCCCCGGTGCGTGTGTACGCGCTCGGCGGTCTCGAAGAGATCGGCCGCAATTGCACCGTATTCGAGTGCGGTGATGACATTGTGATCGTCGACATGGGCCTCATGTTCCCCGAGGAGGGCATGCCTGGCATCGACTACGTGATCCCGAACGTCACCTCGCTCCACGGTCGCGAAAAAAATATTCGTGGACTGATCATCACGCACGGCCACATGGATCACATCGGCGGCATCCCGCTCGTGATCAGCCGTCTCGGTTTTCCAACGATCTACACCGCGCCGCTCACCGCCGGCATCATCAAGAAACGCCAGGAGGAGTTCGGTAACGTGAACAACTTAAAAATCCAGTTAGTCGATGCCGATTCAAAAATCGCACTCGGCAAGCATTTTGTATTCGAGCCGTTCCACGTCAACCACAACATCTCTGATGCGTTCGGTGCTGCACTACACACACCGTACGGCACGATTCTCGTGACCGGCGATTTCAAATTCGATTTCTCACCGGTGAACGATGAGCCTGCAGATCTCACGCACATCGCAATGTTTGGCATGCGCGGATCGCTCGCACTGTTCTCAGATTCCACAAACGCAGAGAGTCCAGGTCACCAAATCTCCGAAAAAACCGTGAGCGAAGAAATGGAACGCATTTTCCAGGGCCACAAAGGTCGCCTGATTATCGGGACGTTCTCCTCACTTCTCACGCGTGTGCAGCAGATCATCTGGCTGTGTGAAAAATACGGCCGTCGTTTGATGATCGAAGGTCGCAGCATGAACAACAACGTCGAACTCGCGCATTCGATGGGTTACATGCACATCAAACCGGGCACGATCGCGGAGGAGCATGAATTCGGACGCATTCCCGATGAAAAGCTGGTGATCGTCTGCACCGGCGCGCAAGGCGAAAAGAACGCTGCGCTGATGCGCATCGCATCGAGCGAACACCGCTTCCTCACTATCAAGCCAGGAGACGGTATCGTGTTCTCCTCTTCGGTGATTCCAGGCAACGAACGCACAGTGCAGTCGCTCAAAGACGCGCTCGTTCGCCAGGGCGCGAAGGTGTTCCACTACAAGAATCTCGACGTGCATGCTGGTGGTCACGCAAAACAGGAAGATTTGAAATTGATGATGCGACTCACAAAACCAAAATTCCTTATTCCGATTCACGGAAACCGATTCTTGCTCGAGTCGCATGCAGTACTCGGTGAAGAAGTCGGTATTCCGCGCGAAAATATTTTCGTTGCAGACAACGGCCAGGTGATGGAGTTCGACGCGAACGGCGGACGGCTCACCAAAGAACGGATCATGACCGACTACGTGATGGTCGACGGCCTCGGTGTCGGCGACGTGTCTGATGTCGTGCTGCGCGATCGCGTGGCGCTCGCAGAAGACGGCGTGTTCGTGGTGATCGCGACGGTCGAAAAGAAAACCGGCGCGCTCGTCGGCTCGCCAGACATCATCTCACGCGGATTCGTATACATGCGCGAAAACAAAGAACTGATCGAGCGCGCACGCGCACATGCGAAAAAAATTCTCAAAGACAAAGATCCTAAATCCGGAGCGTTCGACGAACACCTCCGCAACAAAATCCGCAACGACATGGGCGCGTTCCTCTTCAACGCCACCAAACGCCGCCCGATGGTTCTGCCGGTGATTATTGAGGTGTAGGAAAGGCATCAGTGTCCCCAAAGTGACAGTCACCCCGGTGCCTGTCACTTTTGTTAACGATTCTTGACAAGAATCACCTTTTACGCTACGTTGACCCTAACCTTTCAAGCAAGGAAGGTGCAACCAGGAGGTTTTTCATGTCCGACGACGTTATCGGAAGCATCATCATAGCCATCATGTTTCTCGGCTTTTTCGGTGGGGAACCCGTTCTCGTCCTCATCGCGGCATGGCTCAAAAAGCGAACGGAGTTCAAGGCGAGGGAGCAGAAGCACCGGCACAAGCTCGAGCTCGCACGTGAGCTGGGCGGAGCAGTGCAGCTGCTCTCCACCGACAAAGCGCTCGAAGACGACTTCATGACGCGCCTCGAGGAGGCACACGTCGCGCAGAAGACCACGGGGTCAAGGCGACACGTCGAGTCCGACGAAGACGAAGTCGAGGCGACCCAAAGCAAGTCAGGACAAGCGCGGTAAGCATGAGCTACACAGAGACGCCTCAGCGAGGGCGTCTCTTTTCTTAAAAACTTGGCGGAAGAGGCGGGATTCCTTATACTTCCCCGGTATGACGACGCACAAAAAACAGGTCATCGTTTCAGGGATTCAGCCGACTGGACCGCTACACATCGGCAATTACGCCGGCGCGGTGCAGAACTGGCTTGCGCTCCAGAACGACCCGCATCTGGATTGTTATTTTTTCATCGCTGATTATCATTCGATCACTGAGGATTACTCGCCAGAAGAAAAGCGGCAGCAAGTGATGAATCTAGCGCTCGATCTGCTCGCATGCGGCATCGATCCAAAAAAATGTACGCTGTTTGTGCAGTCGGATGTCGCAGAACACACGGAGCTGTGTTGGGTGTTTAACACCGTGACGCCGGTATCGTTTCTCGAACGGATGACGCAGTTCAAAGATAAATCCTCGCGACAGGCAAAAAATGTGAACATGGGGTTATTTGATTATCCTGTGCTCCAGGCCGCAGACATTCTCATCTATAAAGGAGAGCTCGTGCCGGTCGGTATGGATCAAATTCAGCACGTCGAACTCACGCGCGACATCGCGCGATTCTTCAACAACAAGTTCGGTGTGTTTTTCCCGGAGACAAAGCCGAAACTTACCGAAACACCAAAGCTGCTGTCCCTCACCGATCCACTAAAGAAAATGTCGAAGTCGCTCGGAGAAAAATCGTACATCGCGCTCACGGACACACCAGAGATGATCGAGGCAAAATTGAAGCGTGCAATGACAGAGTCGAGTGGCATTCTCCCCGCCGACACCGCATCTGGTGATGAAGAGACGCAACGAGGATACGCTGGCGCAAAAAATCTGCTTGAGATGCTCCGCATCTTTGGATCTCAAAAAGAAGCCGATCGCACTCTCGCAACACCTCCGATCAAATATGGCGAATTAAAGATGCTGGTCGCCAAACGCATCGCTGAGCATTTCGCGGAATTCCGAAAACACCGTGCAGAGCTCGCAAAAAATCCAAAAAAAGTTCGTGCGGCACTAGATCAAGGAGCAAAGAAGGCACGAACAGTTGCAGCAAAAACGATGCGAGATGTTCGAGTAAGGATCGGTATCCGCTAATCGCCACACCTTGTCATTCCGGAAGCCGCCGCGTGGCGGCTATCCGGAATCCAGAAAAAAACAAACGTAATTTTGTCTGACCTTACATTTCTGGATTCCGGATATCCCGCACGCGCGGGATTCCGGAATGACAAGAAGAAAGGTTGAAGTAAGAAGAAACGCCCACCATTACTGGCAGGCGTTTCTTTTTCCGAAGGCAAGTCTGTAAGCCGAATTCTGTATCCCACATTGCTGCGGGACGATGACTATCTCTCTTGAGTCACGATTACTCGTGGCTTCATCGTCCTTCTTCGCATAAAGCTTCGAAGGACAGTTGCGAGCTACCAAATTTGCTCTTGCACCGGAGAGGGTTTTCCACGGCGCTCCTCTCGGAGCTGTCCCGCGTGAGCTCTTACCTCACGATTTCAACCTTACCCGGCCCTTCGACTTCGCTCAGGGCCTCGCCCTTTCGGGCTCGGGCGGTGTATTTTCTGTTGCACTTTCCCTGAGATTCACGATCAAGATCTGACTTGTCATCACTTCGATACCCAAGAAAAACCTCAATCACTTACTCTCGGCCGCCGTTAGCGGCTCTCCACTTCCTCTGACTTGCGCCAAAGGGGTGTTCGGACTTTCCTCCCCGTTTTAAGGCGGGGCAGCCATCCAACTTACCTTGGAAGTCCTCCGAAGAAGACCGAAAGAGTATACCGTAAATACGTAAATTGTCAACATCGTACTTTCCCCTTATCATAAGAGAGCTATGAAAAAGAGTGAACTCGCGTTTACTGCCCTGCTTGTACCGCTTGATTTCGCGCTGGTGTTTGCCGCTGCGGTGACAGCGTATGCACTTCGCTATCATTACTTCGCCGGGCTACGACCGGTGGTTTTTGAAATTCCTTATCAAGACTATCTTCTGTTCTCTGCAGCAGTGTCTGCGATTTTCGTAATCTGGTTCACGCTCGCGGGGTTGTACTCGGTGTCCGGACCGCGTCGCATTAAACTTGAAGTGTCGCGCATCTTTCTTGCCTCTTCGACCGCGATCATGGCGGTAATCGTGTTAATTTTTTTCAAGGGCGATCTTTTTTCTTCGCGGTTCATCGTACTCGCCGCATGGTTTTTCGCGATGCTCTACGTAAGCGCCGGTCGTGTGTCTGTACGTTTTCTCCAACGATTGCTTCTCCGTGCAGGGATCGGGACACGTCGCGTCGCAATCATAGGTGGCGACAACCGCACGACACCGCTCCTTCTCGCAGAGTTCGCAAAAAATCCTGCGATGGGATATTCGGTTGTGGAACGATTCGGCGTGTTTGATGCTGCGGCAGAGACGCATCTTGGTGAACTTGTACGACAAAATGGACTCGATGAGATTATCGTCACCGATCCTGCAGTTGGTCGCGAAGCGCTCACAAAAATGCTTGGCTTTGCACAGTCACGCCATCTGACTTTCAAATACACCGCGGATTTTCTCGCAACGCACGCAAAAAATATCGAAATCGGCGCAATCTCCGGTATTCCGATCGTTGAAGTGAAAGAAATGCGACTTGATGGCTGGGGGAGAATTTTCAAACGAATTTTTGATATCGTTGGTTCGTTTTTTCTGATTGTAGTGACGTCGCCGATCATGCTATTCACGGCGATTGCTATCAAACTGGATTCCGATGGGCCGGTATTTTTCAGCACACTCGACGACGGTACACTGGTGACGCGCGTCGGTGAACGCGGAAAACCATTCCGCTATCTCAAATTCCGTTCGATGCGACCACGCACGCACAACCTCCGCTACACCGAACTTGCCGAACTCGACGCGCGCAAAGAAGGACCGCTCGTAAAAATCAAAGACGATCCACGCGTGACACGTGTCGGCGCGTTCATCAGAAAATACTCGATCGATGAACTACCGGAATTGTTTCTAGTGCTGATCGGCAAAATGAGTCTTGTTGGTCCGCGTCCACATCTTCCTGAGGAAGTCGCAAAATATCATGATCACCATCGCCGGGTACTATCCGTAAAACCAGGAATCACTGGTATGGCGCAAGTTTCAGGACGTGCCGATCTCACTTTTGAAGAGGAGGTGCACATCGACACGTACTACATCGAAAACTGGTCGCCGTGGTTGGACCTCGCGATTCTTGTGAGAACTCCTTCGGTGGTTTTTGGTCGAAAAGGCGCCTATTAACTATGAAAATTGCCTTGGTTCACGATTATCTCGTCCAAGATGGCGGCGCAGAGCGCGTGCTTCAAGCGTTTCACGACATCTGGCCTGACGCACCGACCTTTGCGCTCCTCTATGACCCCGCAAAAATGGGAAGAAATTTTCGTGGGAAAGATATTCGCACCACATTTCTGCAACGTCTTCCGTTTGCGCTCCAGCAATACAAATGGTTGATGCCGCTCATGCCCATCGCGACAGAAACGCACGATCTTTCAGGATTCGACGTTGTACTCTCTTCAGCATCTGCGTTCGCGAAGGGTGTAATCACGCGCCCCGAAACGTTACACCTCTGCTACTGTCACACACCAACACGTTATCTGTGGTCGGATACGCACTCCTACGTAAATGACATCGGACTTTCGAAACCGATCCGTAGTGCCGTGTCCTTGATGCTACCAAGCATCCGCATATGGGATCGTCTTGCCGCCGATCGCGTCGATCACTTCATTGCAAACTCTGAAACCGTACAACGCCGAATTACAAAATATTATCATCGAGAGAGCGAGGTGATTCATCCCCCGGTCGACACCTCACGATTCCGCGTCGGTCGCGGTGAGGGTGGTTACTACCTTGCAGGTGGACGGCTTGTTGCGTACAAACGATTCGACATCGTCGTACAGGCGTTTAACAAACTCGGCATTCCACTAAAAATTTTTGGCGAAGGTCCGGAAATGGAACAGCTGCGCGCAGCATCGAAAAAAAATATTGAATTTCTTGGACGCGTTCCGGAAAGTGAAAAAGCAACGCTGTACGCCGGAGCGATCGCCTATATCCATCCACAAGAAGAAGATTTTGGTATCACTGCAGTTGAAGCTATGGCTTCTGGCCGACCGGTGATCGCCTACCGCAAAGGTGGTGCAGTCGAGACGATCGAGGAAGAAAAGACCGGACTGTTTCTTGAAGAGCAAACCTGGGAAGAGCTTGCGAACCAAATTATTCGATTCAAGCCGGAGGAATTCAATCCCACCGAGATTCGCGAGCACGCGCTGCAATACGACGTTGAAGAATTCAAAACGAAGATGCGTGAATATGCGATGAACGCGTACGCGAGGCATCAAGAACCGAGGGGACAGTCCCCTTTTGGGACAGTCCCCAGCTTCCAACCCCACTATGCGCATCGCGATCGACATCCGACCGTTGCTTGAGCGGAATCGCGCGGGCGTTCCGACGTACGCTGCGGAGATAACGCACGCACTCGCTGCTTCTGGCACACATGAGTACGCATTGTTTCTCAACGCCGCGCGCCTCGCGGTCCCCGCAGACGTTCCTGCCGAATCGAGACGTATCTCGCATCAATTTTTTTCTTACCCGAATCGACTTTTAAATAGTGGATTCGCTTTTTTACGTACACCGACCATCGAACAGCTCGTGGGTGATATCGATGCAGTGTATCTTCCCAATCTCAACTTTGTTGCGACAGAAAAACCGACGATCGTGACCGTGCACGACCTTTCCTTTGTGCGCTATCCACGCTTTTTTACGCCAAAGCAACGGTTGTGGCACTCACTCGTGGGCGCAAAACGAACGCTCGAGCGCGCAGCGGCGATCGTTGCGGTGTCCGAGCATACGAAACGCGATATCGTCGAAACATTCGGTATCTCGGAACAAAAAATTCATGTCGTGAGTCCCGGTGTCGGCACGCAGTTCAAACCACAATCACAAAGTGAGGTCGAACGGGTTCGTACAAAGTATTCCTTGCCGGAACGTTTTTTTCTATATCTCGGTGCACTCGAACCGAGAAAAAATATCGGCGCCATTATCGCTGCACATGAACGTGCGGCTACCGACGCCGATCTCGTAATCGCGGGTGGAAAAGGTTGGCTGTACGACACCATTTTTCGCCGCGCTGCCGCATCAAAAAAATCTGACCATATCCGATTCACCGGTTACGTCGACGAGGCAGACAAGCCTGGTTTGTACGCGGCGGCGCTCGCGTTCGTGTACCCTTCATTTTATGAAGGGTTCGGCATGCCACCCGCCGAAGCGATGGCAGTCGGCACGCCGGTCATCGCAAGTCACGCAACATCGCTCGGCGAAGTGATCGGCGATGCGGGTCTCCTTGTCGATCCGTATGACCACTCCGCGCTCGCCACAGCGATGGACATCGTAACGAAAGAACCTTCCCTTGTAGACGTCTTACAAAAAAAAGGATTTGCGCAATCGAAAAAGTACACATGGGAAAACGCTGCAGCGCAACTAGAAATCATTTTTGAACAGACCTTGACGTAACATTTAAAAATAGATAAGTTGCCTTTCAGGATAAGATAGGAGTGAGTAGTGAAAAAGAGAGAAAAGATGACTCGTCTCGAGCGGGTAGGGTATCGCTTCATGATGCGGTGTCTCCGCGCGATCGAGGCACAGGGAAGAGCAATAGCAAAAAATCCCACCCTGCCCCGCGAAGCAAAAGTGTTCGTCCACACCGGTCGCAAAAAATTTAGAAACCCGCACGACGTGTTCAAGCGGTTTTTTACCCCCATTGCACAGGAGGCGGTGAACCTCCTTAACACAGACCAGTCGTTACACGCAACGTTCTCCTTCCGTGGACCAGTCGATCATCTGCCCAGGGCAGAACAGATGAGGTACCCACATCCCCATTCGCACGTCCTCGAAATCCGTATCACTTGGTAACGCAGCACCCGCTTATGCGGGTGTTTTTTCTGCAAAATATTTTTTCACCGGCGCGTAGGACTTTCGATGCGCTTCGCATGGACCTAATTTTGCAAGCGCTCGCTGATGTTGTTTGGTGCCGTACCCTTTGTGCTGCGCGAATCCGTAACCAGGATGTAGTCGATCGAGCTCCTGCAAATGGATATCACGCGCGACTTTGGCGATCACCGACGCTGCGGCGATCGATTTCACTTTTGCATCACCACGGATGATGTTCTTCGATGGTATCGTAAGCCCTGGAATTTTAAACGCATCGATCAAAACGAATTCTGGCCGTACAGTAAGCGCTTCGATCGCTCGGCGCATCGCGAGCGCGCTGGCACGCCGGATATTCAAAGTATCAATCTCGCCGGCGCTCGCAGTACCGACCGCCCACGCAGTAGCTTCTTCACGGATACGAACAGCAACACGCTCACGCTGTGAAGGTGAGAGTGTTTTTGAATCACGCACAAGACCGATGCGTGAATCTAAAGGCAAAATTACCGCGGCCGCATACACCGGTCCTGCCCAGCAACCGCAACCGGCCTCATCAACACCGGCGATCATCGTAATCCCTCGTGCGATCAGTGCACGCTCTTCAGCAAATGAGGGTTTCATATTTATTCCACAGTCACTGACTTCGCAAGATTTCGCGGCCTGTCAGGATCCAACCCTCGTGCCACTGCCATGTGATATGCGAACAACTGCAAAGGAATCGTATTCAAAATCGGCGACAGTATTTCAATTGTGCGCGGTACGTACAACACGTCGTCAGTAAGACGAAGAATCTCCTCGTCCCCCTCACTTGCGAGCGCGAGGATCGGCGCGTTTCGCGCGCGAACCTCTTCAAGATTGGATCGCATTTTTTCGTACACGCTATCTTTCGTTACGATCGCAACAACGGGAAATGATTTATCGAGCAACGCGATCGGCCCGTGTTTCATCTCCCCCGCCGCGTATCCTTCCGCGTGTACATACGCGATCTCTTTCAGCTTCAACGCGCCCTCCTGCGCGACCGGCGCATTGTATTTTCTTCCAAGATACAACGCACTCGAATAGTGCGCATACTTTTTTGCAAACACCTTGATCCGATCATTCTGCGCAAGTACGCGTTCAATTTTTGTAGGCAAAGCAGCAAGCTCTTCAATGATCCGTTCCCCGGTCGCTTGCGACATCCTCCGCTGCCTCCCAAGAAAAACTGTGAGTAAAGAAAGAACAGTCAACTGAGCCAAAAAAGCCTTCGTCGAAGCGACGGCGATCTCCGGACCTGCATGCGTATAAATCCCTATGTCTGTCTCGCGCGCAACGGTCGATCCGACCACATTCACGATACCAAGTGCGAGCGCACCCTTACTCTTCGCTTCACGGAGTGCGCCGAGTGTGTCTGCCGTCTCACCACTTTGCGATACTGCGATCACCGCTTCGCGTTTCGGGTCGATGATCGGCCGACGATACCGAAACTCCGAACCGATTTCCGTCTCTGTCGGAATCTCCGCGTACTCTTCAAGCATGTACTCGCCGACGCTCCCTGCGAGATACGCAGATCCGCACGCGACGATCGTCAACCGCTCAACATCACGCAATCGATCAGCGACATCGCTTAAGCCCCCGAGCACTGCACGCCCATTCTTCGAATCCAACCGCCCACGCGTTGCACCAATGATCACTTCGGGCTGCTCAAAAATTTCTTTCAGCATGAAATGCGGAAATCTTCCGCGCTCGATCTCTTGAATCGACCACTGAATAGTCTCTATAGTTTTTTCTTTTTTTATCTGATCGAGCGAAAATGTTTCAACACCGCTCTCCGACACAATCGCCGCTTCATCATCTTCGAGATAAATCACATCCCGCGTGTACGCAAGAATTGCAGACGGATCAGACGCCACAAAAAATTCGTCGCGGCGCGCACCGAGACCGAGCACGAGCGGACTACCACGACGTGCCACAAAAATCTTCCGCGGATCAGAAACCGCGAGCGCGGCGATGCCGAATGTGCCGGTCAGCTGTCCGAGCGCAACAAAAAACGCGTCGCTGAACGACATCACCTGGCTGTGCTCCTCAATTAAATGCGTGATGATCTCCGTGTCGGTCTCCGACCGAAAATGATGCCCGCGTGACTCTAACTCGCGTTTCAACACCGCATAATTTTCGATGATCCCATTGTGCACCACCGCAATTCCGCCGCGACAATCAAGGTGCGGATGCGCATTTTCGTTCGTCGGCTCACCGTGCGTCGCCCAACGTGTGTGCGCGATCCCAATCGATCCGTTGAGCGGCGTACGTGAAAGTGCGTCGATCAGCACCGCTACCTTTCCCACCGTTTTCACGGTCTTTAGGTCGTTTCCGTGCAAAGTCACTACCCCCGCCGAGTCATACCCGCGATATTCAAGCCGTCGCAACCCCTCAACAAGCACATCCTCTGCGCGCCGTGACCCAACGTATCCCACAATCCCGCACATACTCTTCGCAAAGATTAGCCAAAAAAATATATTAACCTCATTACAACACAGAAAGAGAGAAGAGAGGAGAGGAAAGAGAGAGGGGAATGTAGCGCTTCGCGCATTCTTTTATTCGATCACTCCTCTCTTCTCTCTTTCCTCTTCTCTCTCTACTTGTGCATAACTCCGCCCCGTCCGACCCTTATTTCTGTTATACTCAAGATGCTGTTTTAAGCTCAACTTACGCTCATGCGCATCGGGATTGACGCACGCTTTTACGGGTCCGTGGGGAAGGGACTCGGCAGGTACACGAGCGAACTGATCGCTCAACTTGAGTGTCTCGATACGGAGAACGACTACGTAATCTTTTTACGAAAAAGCAATTTCGGTTCGTACACGCCAAAAAATCCACGATTCACCAAGATACTCGCCGAATTCCCATGGTACACCTGGCGTGAACAGCTCCTATATCCGCTCTGGCTCCGAAAGTTTCGACTCGACCTGATGCATTTTCTGCATTTCAACGTCCCTTTTTTGTACCTGCGTCCGTATGTCGTGACCGTGCATGATTTGATCTTGCTCAGTCACCCAACGATACGTGCGACAACGCTCGGGCCCCTGCGCTACTGGATCAAGTTCACTCTGTATCGCCTTGTAATCACACGCGCGATCCGATCGGCGTGCGCAGTAATTGCTGTGTCGAACTTCACGAAGAATGAAATCCGCGGCCGATTTCCTTTCATGCGTGCACGCGATATCACCGTGACGTACGAAGCGTGTAGTGCGGCGGTTGCTGGAGTGATGACCGCTCCGCGCGCAGAAACTATACCGCAACCGTTCATGATGTATGTGGGCAATGCGTATCCCCATAAAAATCTTGAAACACTTCTCGTTGCATTCGCAGAATTCCGAAAAAGAGGATACACGAACTACCGATTGTTACTTGTCGGATCACCAGATTATTTCTATGACCGACTTCGGAACGAAGCAGAGAAAAAATATCTTGATGAACATGTAGATTTTTTTGGTCATGCGACTGATGAAGAGCTCGCTGCTCTCTACACTCGCGCGCAAATATACGTATTCCCCTCTCTCTGCGAAGGATTCGGTCTCCCCCCGCTTGAGGCAATGAACAAGGGGCTGCCAGTAGCGTCATCAAATACCTGTTCTCTCCCAGAAATTCTCGGTGACGCTGCACGATACTTCGATCCGCATGATCCAGAAAAAATCGCTGACGCGCTGGAAATACTCGCTTCTGATACCACGCTCCGCGAAACCCTGAAGGAAAAAGGTTCTGTACGTGCCACACAATTCAACTGGCTAACCTGCGGCAAAAAAACTCTTGAGATTTATCTCAACACTCGCACTTCTCATGCGTAATCCTCCTCTAGGAAAAACGCAGATCCTGACAAAAAACGCTCCAAAAAAGGAGCGACATCTTCCGCCATCCCCGCATCTTCTCGATCTCAAGATACCTGCCCCACCAGCGGCTCCAGAAAAACCGATGAGCCTTATTCCGCGTGGACCTCTCGCACGGTTTCTTCATATCCTCGACGAACGCATCCATTTGCACGATCTTCGCAGACGAACTGTGTCGATTCGTCATTACGGCTGGAAAGATTTTCCGCCACACTCTGCGCTCACGATGTGGCAGGCGCTGCGCACAACCACCGTTCGCTTTTTCGCCGAACATCCGCTTGCTGACCTCACCATTCTCACTGCATTCCACATTCTTGCGGTCATCTTCTGGAAAGTATTCGTGCATCCTTTTTTCGTTCTCGCGCGGTTGGTGCGAACACGTACTTCCGTTACGCCAATGCGACGCGTACTTCCGATGATGCCGTTCGCCGCGGCACCCCTACGAACTCGACCGTTGAAAAAATCTTGGGCTCTCCCTCGTATTGCCCTTCCTCGCATCTCATTTGCATTTCTCCAGCTACAACATTTAAAAAAACATGCGCTCGGTTTCGCGGGAGCAGCGATGCTATTCATCTTGCCGTTCGGTGCATACGCCACGATCGGTGGGTTGCGCACGGAAAAAGCGCACGTAATCGATCGCAGCATGCATGCAGTATCGCTTCTCAAAGCTGCAGGAGAAGCGGTGATGGTGCATGATTTTCAATCTGCGGATGATAATTTTAGTGAGGCGGCAAAAAATTTCACTAATGCACGCGAGGAGCTCGGTGCGCTCGGTACGATACTCAACTCCACAGCGGAAGTTTTACCCGTGAACACCTCGTTCACCTCAGCTGGTCCACTCCTCACCGCCGGTGAGGCTATCGCAAAAAGTGGTGAAAAAATTTCTGTAAGTATGACTGCGCTTGCGAGCGCGAAAGATCCGATCGAAAAACTACGACTGCTCCGCACCACGCTCGCCGCAGCGCTTCCACACCTCAAAATTGCTACGCATGCGATCGGTAAGGTTGCTGATAATGCGGTGCCGGAAGAATATCGTTCATACATTGCACTTGCAAAAGAAGCGCTACCAAAACTCACCGATACAGTAACAAATGCGGTTTCCGTTGCAGGAACGCTCGAAGCGATCCTTGGTAACGATGGCCCAAAACGCTATCTCGTGGTGTTCCAAAATAATGCTGAGCTCCGTCCGACCGGTGGTTTCATCGGCAGTTTCGCGCTCGTCGATATTGATGGCGGTAGAGTAAAGATGGAAATTCCTGGTGGTGGTTCGTATGACATTAAAGGCCAGCTCGCACTTACACTTAATTCTCCGCAACCACTGCACCTCATCAATCCTCGTTGGCAATTTCAAGATGCGAATTGGTATCCTGACTTCCCTACTTCAGCGGAGACGCTTTCGCGTTTCTACGAAAAAAGCGGTGGACCAACGGTCGATGGTGTGATTGCGGTGACCGCGACGTTCATGGAAAAACTGCTCGCAGTAACCGGCCCAATCGACATGCCGGAGTATAATAAAACGATCGGTGCGCAAAACTTTTTCTACGAAACACAAAAAGAAGTAGAGCTGGATTACGACAAAACTGAAAATAAACCAAAAAAATTTATCGCCGATCTTGCACCAAAAGTGCTGGAGCGCGTCATGAGTGCTGATGAAAAAATGTTCATTCGCCTTGCAACCGTGCTCGATGGCGCGCTTGGTGAAAAAGAATTATTGTTCTGGTCAAAAAACACAGAGACACAACAACAAGTTGCAGCGCGTGGATGGGACGGTTCGATAAAATCTGCGGTCAGCGATTATTTGTACATAGTACACACGAACATCGCCGGACAAAAAACGGACCTCGCAATGAAAGATGTAGTGAATCACTCTGCAAAAATTCTTCCGGACGGTGGGGTGATCGTCACGCTTTCGCTTGCACGAACACACACCGGACTAAAAGGTGCGCTGTTTAGCGGTGTACGCAACGTCGACTTCATGCGCGCATATGTGCCGAAAGGCAGTGTTCTCGTATCAGCCAGCGGATTCACGCCGCCCGATCCGAAACTGTTCAAGCTCGCAGAACAGGGTCTCGATGACGATGCAATGCTCGCATCACAACAAAGCAGTGCGCGCATCGATCGTGACTCCGGTACGATTGCCTACGAAGAAAACGACAAAACAGTGTTCGGTAATTGGATCCAAACCGATCCAGGAGAAACGAGTGAGGTGACGCTCGTGTATCAACTTCCGCCTGGTACTGCAGAACTCACCACAAGTTCTGATGATGGACGTCTCGCTGCACTTTACGGACGACTAACGAACGCCGCAGACAAACGGCTGCATTATTCACTGCTCGTACAAAAACAACCGGGTGCAACTCCCCCAACAGTGATTTCGAGTGTCGACCTTCCTCGTGGATACTATGCGACGTGGCAATCACCAACACGCAAAGAAGATGAACGCGGAAGACTTGCGACAACAGCAATCCTCACTCGTGATGCGGACTTCGGTATTGTTGCGGAGTCTCAATAGGTTCCAGTAGCGTCTATGTCGCACAAAAAAAAATCTGCACGGGAAAGCGAGGTCGAGGCTGAACTCCATCGCATTTACGATCCCGAGTCGGAGTCCGAAAATCAAGACATGACTCGACTCGATCAAGTGAATCATTCTTTTATTAAAAAAATTCTCGTAGGGCTCATGGTCTTTTTTGCGGTACTCGCAACGATTTCCTGGGCAGGTTTTTTCTTTTTTTCTCCTTCAAAAGAAAAATTCGCTGGTGAAAAAGTATCGTTAACTATAGAGGGACCAAGTGAGGTAAAAAGCGGCGAAACCACAACATACGCTGTACGTTGGAAAAATAATGAGCGTGTCGCACTCGGAACTGCCCAGCTCGAGCTTCGTCTTCCAAAAACGTTCGTTGTTATTAAAACCGATCCTTCAACGAATGGCACCGCGTGGCGGATCGGGACTGTTGCTTCGGGAAATGATGGAATTGTAACCATCCAAGGCGTCGCGCTCGCACCGCTTGATAAGGCGATGGATCTCCAAGCGATCCTCACGTACCGACCAGCGGACTTTAACTCAGAGTTCCAAAAAGTGGCGACGAGAACAGTAACGATCAGAGATTCGGTGATGGAACTCGAGATGAAAGGATCCACAAAAATTTTGCCAGGCGACAAAGCGACGCTTACGTTCACGTATCACAACGCCTCACAAAATGATTTCAAAAATATTCATATTCGTGCGATCTGGCCGGAAGGATTTATTCCCGATGCTTCAACACCAGACTCAAATGATGAGTCCTTAAAAGAATGGATAATCCCCGATCTTGTTGCGGATGGACGAGGAACGATCACAGTGAGCGGTTCGTTTGCCTCTTCTGCAGAAGGTAGGCTCGATGTAAAAGGGCTGATCGGTTTTGTGGATCAAGATGCGCAATTCCAGCTGCAACGCGAAACAGTGTTCTCGACAACAGTTCTCAAGGGCAACCTCGTCACCGCACTTCTCTTGAACGGCAGGTCGGAAAATCAACCGATTCATTTCGGCGACACGCTTCGGTATGCGCTCACCTATAAAAACACCGGAAGCGTGACCCTTGAAGGGGTTTCGCTCTCCGTAGTATTTGAGACAACGCCCGCGGGAAACAAAGTGCTGCTCTGGAATGACCTAAAAGACAAGACGAATGGCGTACGCGATGCAAACACGATCACTTGGACAAAACGACAGATCCCCTCACTCGCAAAAATCGAAGCAGGTGAAGGTGGGTCGCTTGACTTCGAGGTACTGATTCTCGCTGCGCCGCTCACGGGAGTGAAAGATGCGAGCTACCAAGTAACTGCATATCTCCAAGCGGATATTTCACGCATCGATGGCGACAACGTGAATCGCAGTGCAAAAACCACACCGCTCATTGCAAAAGTGGTGAGCGATACGCAACTACATGCACAGGCACGCTACTTTAATAAAGACGGAATCCCCGTCGGTTCGGGTCCGCTCCCGCCACAAGTTGGAAAAGAAACAACCTATCGCGTGACGTGGCGAATTGATAACTCTCTCCACGAACTCACCGATCTGAAATTGTCCACAAAACTCGCACCAAACGTAATCTGGACCGGACTCTCGAACGTCGATGCGGGCGATCTCAAGTTTGACGCAGGGAATAACAAGATGGCGTGGACACTCAACTGGATGCCGACAACGATTAAGACACTCAGCGTATCGTTCGACGTAAAACTTTCTCCGACCGATGATCAAAAAGGGTCTCTCATGCAGCTAATCGACTCAACGATCTTCGAAGCGATCGACAAGGTAACGAATGACGCGATGCTGCTTTCGCAAGCGCCTCTCACGACCGCGCTCGATGGGGATGAGTTCGCTGCAGGAAAAGGGAGGGTGCAATAAGACGTGTGGCTGCGCCACGTGAAGTCTACGCGCCTTAATTATTCGTGGCCACGTAAAAGGCTCGCGGTGGCGAGCCTCACGTGGCTCACGTAAAAAGTCTACGCTAGCGCGTAGACTTTTTACGTGGTGCGCCCGCCAAGAATCGAACTTGGATCCCAAGCTTCGGAGGCTCGTATACTATCCGTTGTACTACAGGCGCGCGTGTTCGCGTGGGGCCCTCTGCGAAAATATATTCCGTACCGAAAACGAGAGATTTTTGTAGAGGGCCCTTAAAGATTCCGAAATCGTTTCGCGTACCGGTAGAGGCTATACCAAAACCTGCTCGCTGGCAACTCCCAAGCGCCGAGATACCTCACGCGCTTTCCGCCAAAACCAACCTTAAAACGGGTGATTCCCGCCCAAGGATCCTCCGGGTCATCGGTCGACGCGACACCCCAAAAATCATATTTGTGAAACCCTGCTCGCTTTGCATTGCGTATAATTGTCCAATGCAAAAGATGCGGAGCCATCACTCCACGTTGCGATGCGATCGACGCACCGTGCAGATACGTCACCGTATCACCGTATTCAACAACGATCGCTGCGGCGATGGCCTGCCCACCATATTCTGCAAAAAATAATCGCAATTGTAACGCTCCTACATTATTTTTTGCGCACAAAAACTCCAACATTTTATTGTAATATTCTTTTTCGTGCGTATGAAACTTATCACGCACCGCGGTCTCATTCAGCATGAACCAAAAAAGATCAAGATCGTGCTGCTGGAAATGTGCATCATCCATCAGCGCCTCACGCACCACAACACCGTGCCGCTCCGCAACGCGAATATTGTACCGTGTTTTCTGATGCATCCCCGAAAGTAACGCTTCTTCGCTCATGGTGAGATCCATGATCACCGTGTCCGACGGCTGCATAGACCTTGCATCACGAAATCCCCATGAACGAATATCTAAAGGGGAAATAGGGGTCGCATCCAGCGCAAATGGCCATTCAACGCGCGTGAAAATAGCCGCATCGTTCATCGTTTTGATACGGAGTGCGTTCGTGGCGATCTCGAACTCGCGAATATTTGATTCTTGATCCGTGCCACTCAACTTCACGATCGGTCCTCGTGGCACGTACGCGTACTTTCTTCCAAACGGAAGAGGATGATAAATCAACGTGCACTGCACGACGGTGTCATCCTGCCCACCCGGTCCGCTCGCATCAATGCACAATCGCAACACTTCCCTACCGAGCGACTCTTGAAACTGCGACCATCCCCAAGACTGCAAAAAACCGCCTCCGTGCGCGAGCGTGAAGGCGTCCCACTGTTCTTCGTTCGTGGCAGGAGTAAAAACCATGACTCAACGAGCTAGTTGACGGAGCGCGGACTTCAGTCGCTCTTCTACCGATGCGTCTACGCTCACTAATGACGTTGCTTCCCGTGCGCGCTCGCGATCGTATCCGAGATTCACAAGCGCGGCAACGACTTCTTCACCTTCGCCGCCAGCGTCCGCACCGACAAGTTTACCCTTCAGTTCAAGCACGATTTTCTGCGCAGTTTTTCTTCCGATCCCCGGCACGTGCGTAAGCCATGCGACATCTGCCTTTTCAATATTCGTCTCAATATCTTTTGCTGATCCGAGCGACAAAATATTCAACGCCATTTTTGGCCCGACACCAGAAATCGAAAGTAGCCGAAGAAACAAACGATGTTCTCCTTGGGTAAGGAAGCCGTAAAGATCACGAGCATCTTCACGAATATGCTCATGCGTCCAGAGCATCACTTGTTCACCGATTTTGAGCATAGAAAGTGTCGCCGGATGCGCATGCACCTGATACCCCACACCTTGCGTTTCGATAATCGCATGGTGGCCGTCCTTATAGGCGACTTTGCCGGTCAAAGTTATGATCATATCACTAGTCTACACCTTTCGAATGCCGACCAACATCTTCTGTCCATCAACTTCAATTTCACAATCATCCTGACCGCGACCAGTCTCAATTGCATCGGCTTTCACATCACGAAGAATCCCCTCGCCGTATTCCGCAAGTGTTGCATGCCAAAAATCGCTTTCGGTCGAATGCGTCACGACGATGCGATCCTGAATAGTAAGCTGTGCGTTCTTACGCATCTCGTTGATCGTACGCACAAGCTCACGCGCCGCACCCATGCGACGTAACTCAGGAGTAAGGTTGGTATCGAGCGTCACTTCAAGCTTCTCCCCGCTCGTTATTTCTACAGCAAGCACATTCAACTCTTCTTTCAAGATCTCGCTCATCCATGTCTCACCTTTTTCAGATGATATCGCTGTCGCAGAAGCAAGAGCTTGCCGTACCGGAATCCCTGCGGCCGCACGCTTCTCAAGTCCGAGCGAAGACAACGCACGAACCGTTTTCATTTTCGCACGTAGATCAGCATCATCAGCACCGACGATCGGCCACGTCACGAGATGTACTGATTCATCGCCACCCACTTCGGCATATAACGCCTCTGCAAGAAACGGCGTAAACGGCGCCATCAGTTTCGCGAGTGTCGCGAGTACGTATCCGAGTGTCGCGATCGACTCCTCTGCATCACCGAACTTGAAACGATCACGACTACGACGCACGTACCATGTCGAAAGATCGTTCACGAACACGCCGAACTCGCGACAGGCATCGACGACGTTATATGCATCCATCTGACGAGTAACATCCATGGTCACACGAGATAGTTCCGCAAGAATCCAACGGTCTAATTCATTTTTTGGCGCTGGCACATCCCGAACCAACTTCGGCGCCTCGCCTGCGTACATCTTATAATACGAAAGCACGTTCCAAAGAATCAGAAACACCTTCTTTGTTACCTCATCGACCGCACGTTCATCAAACCGTTTCGAGTCCCCCGGTTGATTCACGCTGAAAAAATAATATCGGATCACATCTGCGCCGTACTTGTCGATTGTTTCAAATGGATCGAGTACGTTCCCCTTCGACTTCGACATCTTCTGTCCTTTACCATCGAGCACATGTCCGAGACAGATCACGTTTTTATATGGCGGCGTCTGTTTTTCAAGCAGTGTCGATACCGCGAGAAGCGTATAAAACCAACCGCGCGTTTGATCGATCGCCTCGGCGATGTAGTCCGCAGGAAAGTTGTCGCCGGAATCGATCCGCTTCGCATTCTCAAAAGGATAATGCCACTGTGCGAACGGCATCGCGCCGGAATCGAACCAACAATCAGCGACATCAGGAACACGCCGCGCATCACCTCCGCATTTTCCGCATCGCAGCACCACCTCGTCGATGTACGGACGATGTACATCGACCTCCCCCATCTCATCGTAGGGAAGATTTTTCTGCGCCTCGAACTCAAAAAATTCTCCGACCCCGTTCATGTGCGGCCATGCCTTGATTTCCGTTTCGCCAAAACCCTGAAATACCGTCTGCATCATCCAGAGCGGATCGCCGTGACTCACGATCACGATCTTTTTACCGCTGTACTTCGCATCGAGCTCTTTCAAAAATGAAACACCGCGACGACGAACGTCGTTCAAACTTTCGCCGCCTTCTGGTGCACCCGTAAAACGATTCACGTTATTCGCAAACTCAGTATGAAATGCAACAACACTTTTGCCATTAAACACGCCAACATTAATCTCTCTGAGTCGCTCATCGAATACGATCTCAAGACCGGTTTCTTTTGCAATAATTTCCGCAGTTTCTTTTGTACGCAACAAATCAGAAGCAAAGATCATCTCCACGCCTTTTTCTTTTAACTTTTTTGCAGATGCAAGTACTTCTTCACGACCGAGTTCGGTCAGATGAAATGCTTTTTGCTCTGGCCAGCAACTGATCGTATTCGTGACGTTCGTTTCCGACTCACCGTGTCGCTGAAAAAAATACGTGTTCTTTGGTCGAGCGAGCGTATCAAGTTCCGCGAGCGACCCGATGCTAGTCCGTTCTCCGCACTCACACAACCAAAGTGGCAGCGGCGTACCCCAATATCGCTCGCGTGACAGCGACCAGTCCTTTACTTCGCGTAGCCACTCACCGAATCGCCCCTCCTTTATATGGTCTGGGACCCAGTTCACTTCTGCATTCCGCTTTTGGAGTTCCTCACGGAGGCTGGACATGCGGATGTACCACGACGTCTTCGCGTAATACAGAAGCGGTGTGTTGCAACGCCAACAAAATGGATATGAGTGTACGTATGTTTCGCTTTTGTACAACAATCCACGCGCGGTGAGATCCGCTTTCACCTCATCATCCGCTTTTTTAAAAAATTTTCCTTTACCCGGAACGTCGGCGGTCACCATGCCGGTGTTATCGACCGTGAGCAGCGTCGGAAGCTCTTCGTCCTTTCCAAGTCGCGAGTCATCCTCACCGAACGCTGGGGCGATGTGCACGATGCCAGTGCCGTCTACAGTCGATACAAAATCCGCCGCGTATACCTTATAGGCATTCACTTTGTGTGCATCGGTCTCGGGCAGCGTACTATATAAGGAAGTATAGGCGGCGCCGACGTATGCGCTCCCTGGTTTCTCCCCCACCACTTCGTACTCACCGTCGAGTTTGCTGAGCAAGGCCTTCGCGAGAATCAACGTCTCACCGGTTTCCTTCATCACCGCTTCTGCATACATAACCTCAGCACCGACCACGAGCGCAACGTTCCCTGGCAGCGTCCACGGCGTGGTCGTCCACACAAGAAAAAAAGTGTTCTCACGTCCGACCACTGCAAACTTCACATACACCGAAGGATCTTCGGTATCCTTGTATCCCTGTGCAAGTTCATGCGAGCTCAAAGAAGTCACGCAGCGAGGACAGTGCGGCGTCACGCGATACCCTTGATACAACAATCCTTTCTTGTCGATCTCGCGCATCACCCACCACAGCGACTCTACGTAGTCGTTTTTGTAGGTGACGTAAGGATCATCGAGGTCCACCCAAAAACCGACGCGACGCGTCATCTTCTGCCACAAATCCAAATATTTCCACACCGATTTTTTACACTCGGCGTTGAATTGCGCGATGCCGTACTGTTCGATGTCCTGTTTTTTTGTGAACCCGAGCTGTTTTTCTACCTCAAGTTCAACCGGCAATCCATGCGTATCCCAGCCGGCTTTGCGATCGACGCGAAATCCGCGCATCGTTTTATACCGCAAAACGACATCCTTATATGCACGCGTGAGGAGATGGTGAATCCCCGGTTTGCCGTTCGCGGTCGGCGGCCCCTCAAAAAACACAAACGACGGACGCGAAGTGTCCTGATTCCGCGCAAGAATTTTTTTGAACACCTCTTGCTCCTCCCACTTTTTGAGCTGTTCTTCCTCAATCGTCGGTAAATGAAATTTGGCCATAACAGAGATAATTTACCCGGCATCCCGCATAATTTCAAGACCTCACCCCAATAAAAAAGAGGGCCGGTAAGCTACCGGACCCTCGTGCGCGCTACTTGGTTTTGACTGCGCAGCCCTTGTACCAAGCTCCGCAACACACCGTGACGTTGACCGCTTTGCCCGCGACGTCTTTTGCCAGCACTGCGAACGCGACATCGTCACTGCTGCTGCAGCCGTTGCGACTCGCGAGCACGTTGTGCCGCGCGACTACTTTCGCTTCGGTGAACCCGGCAGCGGTCACGGACTTCGTTGCATCGCCATCATCCACGAACTTGCGGCTCGCGAAGATGATCCCCCCACCGATCACTGCACCGGCGATGAGGAGAGCGACTGCCGCCTCGACGAGCGTGAACCCGCGTCTCATGCAGCGCACTGCGCGAGCGATGACCTGATGTTCTTTTCGAGCTCACCCCAACGAGCATGATCGACGCGGATCGCGCGACACTTGTCGGACTTCGAGTCGACCATGACAGAACCGCGACTTGCGCCGCACTTTTCCAAGAGACTGAAGAGCTTCTTCTGGTCATCTTCCTGTGGGAGAAGACGATGAACGAGCACCGACGGGTGCGCGATGCGATAATCCGCTACGAGACTTTCGGTCTTCGTGATGTACGCGGAAAGAACCAGAACAGCCTGACACTGCGCAAGGGTGAGCTGTGCTGTGGTGGATTCGATTGACATAGAGCCTCCAGAGGTGTGACTGCCGCCTTATCCCGACCTGGAAGAAGGAGTACAATCTCCCACAGACTATCAGACTTAAGCTTAAAAGTCAAGCCATGTCGTGACAACTTCTCCTAAAAATGCTAAAATAAGGAGGAAATATGAAGAAACAGACGATTCATCTTGCGACTGACCATGCTGGGCTTAAGCTTAAGGACGCTATGAAGGATTTTTTGGTGCGCGCCGGATATCATGTGCATGACCATGGTGCTTTTGATGCCTCATCTTCTGATTATCCCGATTTCATTATTCCTGCCGCAAAAGCAGTAGCTCGCACCAAAGGTGCAGTGGGAATTGTGTTCGGAGGAAGTGGAATCGGTGAGTGCATCGCTGCGAACAAAGTGCGCGGAGTGCGTGCTGCGCTTGTGTACGATCGGTACACTGCGAAGAGGTCACGAGAACACAACGATGCGAACGTGCTTTGTCTTGGTGGCCGCACGGTAACAAAAAAGAAAGCGCTCGCTCTTGCGCTCGTGCGTTTGTGGCTCGGTACAAAATTTTCTGGTGATACGCGACACGTGCGGCGTCTTCGAAAGATTTCTCGCTACGAAAATGGTTGAAATTCAACCGGCAATTCTCGCGCACTCCGAGGAAGAGTTCATGATGAAAGTGACACGAGTGCGCGCGATCGGTGCACCGCTCCACATCGATGTCATGGACGGTGTTTTCGTAAACAACACCACGTGGGCGCCACCAGAAAAAATGCGCTCGCTGTTGGATTGTGTGGAGTTCGAAGCGCATCTCATGGTTGCAAATCCTGAACAAGTCGCACCGCTCTGGCTCGCAGCCGGCGCGCGCCGCGTGATCGTGCATGCAGAAACAACGCACAGCTCTTCACTCTGCGACAAAAAAAATATTTCAATCGCGCTGAATCCCGATACGCCGATCTCTCACGCCGAGCATTGCGAAAACATTTGTGTAATGGGCGTGATGCCAGGCTGGAGTGGGCAGCCATTTCAAGAAATCGCACTCGAAAAAATCGTCGCATTAAAAAAAGAAAATCCATCGTGCAAAATCACTGTCGATGGTGGAGTGAAGTTAGAAAACATCCGCGCGATCGCCGAAGCGGGTGCAGACGTCATCGTGATCGGCAGCGCGCTCACTGACGCGGAAAATCCCGAAACGACATATCGACAGTTCAAAGAAAGGCTTGGATAAAAAATGTCCTCCGATGTGCATCGGAGGACATTCGTTCAAGCCGTGAGCCGCATTTCTTGTGGCGGATCGCGGAGTGGGTGATGCGCGGCGGCATCCTCCGCTTCGATCTGCGCCATCTCCGCCTCAACTTGGACGAGCTCGTCCTGGTCTGGAGCGAGCTTTGTCTTGAGCTGATCCCGCCTCGCCGACAGCACCTTGTACCGCGCCGCGCGAGCGCGGTCATCGTCTGTCGCGAGCGGATCCACCGACTCGGGCACAGCAACTTCGGGAGCAACGCGCACTTGTTCCTCGACGGGTGCAACCGCTGGCTTTCCGTAGTGCTTTTCCCGGGATGTAGTCACTCCCTCAACCACAGAAAAAAAGAGGAAAGAGAGAAAATTCTTCGCATTCGGAAACCATGATCCTGAAAGGAAAGCTTTCCCCGCAAAATAGAGAGGAATGAGCACGAACCACATGACGCTAATCAGGGGGGAAAGTGGCCACAGAAACCCCTTGCGGATCAAATATCCTCTTCTGTTGGCAGCATAATCCACGACTGGAGCACCGGATACATCATCAAACATAGCTGAAAAAGGAAAAAGAATGTACGCAAGAATGCGATTCTTTTTCTCGTTGACGTGCCAGGTCCACCAGTACAGCCGACCGAGCCAGCAGCCGATCTGAAAGTAGGCGAACGCACAACCGAGAATGGTAAGAGCGGTGATCATGATGGCCTCCGATGGTAAAAAAAGAGCAATCAAAAACCTTAGCAGTTTCCGCAAAAATGTCAAGCAGAAATGACATCCGTTTACCCTTTGGTTCCAGGAACCACAATGTCTGTCGCTGTGGTTCCTGGAACCGCGGAGCGGGAATTCATTCTTGTGCGCGAGATCAAATTACGATAGGCAACTTGTCGTGCCGCGGCAGTTTTACCAAGTCCGTTGTACAGCGGATCAACGTCCACAAGTGCATTTGGTTCACCGTACGCGTAGAACCGATAGCTGGAATAGGGCCAGTTGCCGGGATCTCCAACAAGTCCTGCACGAACAGGGTTCATTTCACTATAGTTTCCGCAGGCAAAAAGATCACCATCGCTTTCAATAACACGACTTTTAAACCGTCCCTCCCACACATGACCGACAAATTCATACTTCCTGGCGAAATGTTTCGCGAAACGTATCTGGAGAACTCGCATGAATTTTGAAAACTCCTCTATCCCTGCGACACGTAATAAAAAATGAAGATGATTCGGCATCAACGAATAATGATGTAAAAGAACGCCTGAGGGTACTTTAAGTTCGGCAATTGTAGAGAGGTAGAATTGATAATCGGCATGATCTCGAAAGAGCTGCATATGGTTATTACCGCGAGCGTATACGTGATACACACCCCCTGAAAAAATGATGTTTCGTCGTAGTATTCTAGGCATAGTGCGGATCTCTTATACCACCTAAGATTTTCATGCAAGAGCCCCCGTTTTGGTTCCTTTTGGTTCCCGGAACCCTGGTTCCAGGAACCAAAATCAGGAACTAGATCCGAGCCACCTAATAAATCCTTATGGTTCCAGGAACCGCGGTTCCTGGAACCATAACAACTAGCGGATAGGGTGCGCTCATGCTAAAATTTTGACGTTATGTCTCATCTTCATGAAACGGACGTTAAGCGGTTGGAGTCGGTCGCGAACAAGCTTCGGCAGCATGTGATTACTTCGGTTGCGCATGCGAAAAGCGGGCACCAGGGCGGTCCTCTCGGCATGGCCGACATCTTTGCAGTGCTGTATTTTCATGAGCTGCATCACCGCCCAAAAAATCCTGAGTGGGCGGAACGCGATCGTCTCATCCTCTCAAACGGCCACATCTGTCCGGTGCGCTACGCCGCGATGGCAGAGGCGGGTTATTTTCCTGTTAAAGAACTGATGACGCTTCGCCAGCTCGGCTCACGTCTGCAGGGGCATCCGGAACGCGAAAAACTTCCGGGCTCGGAAACGACATCGGGACCACTCGGCGCAGGGCTCGCGCAGGCGGTTGGTCTTGCGTATGCCGCGCGCATGGACGATAAAAAATGGCGCACCTATTGCATCACCTCTGACGGTGAACACGAGGCCGGTCTCCACTGGGAGGCGGTGTTGTTTGCAGGAAAATATCGGTTGAACAACCTGATCTCCATCGTCGATCGCAACTACATCCAAATCGACGGAAAAACTGAGGACATCATGCCGCTCGATCCACTCGCCGATAAATATCGCGCGTTCAATTGGCAGGTGATCGAATGTAACGGCAACGACATCGTCGACGTCGCACGTGCACTCGAGGAAGCGAAGTCTGCGCATCAAAATCCAGTGTGTATCATCGCGCACACGATTCCCGGTCGTGGCGTGTCGTACATGGAAAACAATTATCTGTGGCACAGCCAACCGTTCAAACCTGGCGAAGCAGAGCAAGCGCTCGAAGAACTTCGCACGATTGAGAAACAATTGAAGAAAGATCACCATGTATGATGAATCCGAAAGCAAAACTTGCAAAAAACGCTTTCGATGCCGACGTTCCGCAGAAACCGACGCGGGATGGGTACGGTGCGGGTGTGATCGAAGCGGCGAAACACAACAAAAATGTTGTGGTTATGTGTGCCGACCTCACCGAATCGACACGCAACACCGATTTCAAAAAACTTTTTCCTGAACGGTTCATTCAGGCCGGCGTGCATGAGCAATTTCTCGCTGCGGGCGCTGCAGGTCTCGCGCTCGGCGGAAAAATTCCTTTCATCACCTCATACGCGATGTTTTGTCCGGGCCGCGCGTGGGAACAAGTGCGCACAAATATTTGCCTCAACAACGTCAACGTAAAAATTATCGGCTCGCACGCGGGAGTTTCTGTCGGACCTGATGGCGCGACGCACCAGGCGATCGAGGATATCGGCATCATGCGACCGATTCCGAACATTGTTATTCTTGCACCATGCGACGCGATCGAAGCGCGCAAAGCAACGATTGCGATCGCGGAATACATCGGTCCCTGCTACGTTCGTTTCGCTCGCGAAAAATCACCGGTGTTTACAACTGACGACACGCCGTTCGAGATCGGCAAGGCGCTCACGCTACGGAATGGAAAAGACGTCGCGATTATTGCATGCGGACCGCTCGTCCACAACGCACTTAAGGCCGCGAAAGAACTTGCATCGAAAGGATTGGATGTGATGGTGATAAACTCGCCGAGCATCAAACCGCTCGATGAAAAAACGATCGTCGCTGCAGCAAAAAAATGCGGCGCGGTTGTGACTGTCGAGGAACATCAAATCACCGGCGGCCTTGGCAGCGCCGTTGCAGAATGTCTTGCGCGACTCCATCCGACTCCGCAGGAATTCATCGGCGTCCCAAATGTGTTCGGCGAATCCGGCGCACCGATCGAACTTATTGAACACTTCGGTATGGGCGTGTCGCACATTAAAGCAGCGGTTAAAAAAGTATATTCGCATAAATAAAGAAGCGCTCAATCGACCTCCCCAACCCCTCCTCCGAGAGGAGGGGCATTACGCTCTTACTCCACCCAACCACCATCACTCCTATGCTCGATATTATTTCCGTCGGCGACGCCACTCTCGACGTATTCCTCCAAATGAACGAGGACGACGCAAACGTACACTGCGATCTCAGAGAGGAAGATTGCCAACTGTGCCTCACCTACGCCGACAAAATCCCCGTCGAGAGCATCGTCAAAATTCCCGGTGCAGGAAATGGCTCAAATAATGCGGTGGGTTCGTCGCGCCTCGGCATGCACGCTTCGATGGTGGGAATTCTCGGCAACGACGATGTCGGTCGGAGCATCGTGGCGCGTTGGAAAAAAGAAGGTGTGGATACACATTACGTCTCACTGGACAAAAAACGTGGCACCAACTATTCCACCGTGCTGAACTATCGTGGCGAACGAACGATTCTCGTCTTTCATGAAAAACGTGACTATCATTTTCCAAAAAATCTGCCGAAAGCACAGTGGCTCTACTACACATCCCTCGGCAAAGGGAGTGAAAAAATGCATCCCGCATTACTCTCCTACGTCAAAAAAAATAAAGCAAAACTATGCTTCCAGCCAGGCACGCATCAACTGAAGCTTGGCACAAAAGCATTACGGCCGATCATCAATGCGTCCACGGTGGCGGTGATGAACAAGGAAGAGGTGGAACGAATCGTTGGTGATTCCACGAAAGATGTGAAAACGTTGCTCATGCGACTAAAATCGCTTGGCTGCGACATCGCGATAGTTACCGACGGTCCACGTGGTTCGTACACCTATGATGGCAAACAATTTCTGAATCTTGGTGTGTTCGAAGTGCCTGTGGTGGAACGCACTGGTTGTGGTGATGCGTACGCAACCGCGTTCGTTGCTGCGCTGCATCATGGAAAAACCGTCGCCGAAGCGATGCGTTGGGGAACCGCGAACTCTGCATCAGTGCTCGGGTACATCGGTCCGCAGGAAGGATTGCTCACCAAAACAGGGATGACGAAAATGCTCAAACGATTTGCGGGAATCAATCCAACGAAGCTTTGATCTATGCTCGTGACACTCAAAAAAGTTCTCGCGAAGGCAGACAAGAGCGGCTACGCGGTCGGCGCTTTCAACGTCAACAATCTTGAGATTGTGCAAGCGGTGATCGAGTCGGCGGTCGAAATGAAATCGCCAGTGATTCTCCAGACGAGCGAGGGTGCGATCGAATACGCGGGGATGGATTATCTGATCGCCATGATTCGCGTTGCTGCGAAGGCACCGGTGCCGGTCGTGATGCACCTTGATCACGGAAAAGATCTGAAACTCATCAAAAAAGCGATCGACATGGGGTACACCTCGGTGATGTTCGATGGCTCAACGCTCCCCTTTGCAAAAAACGTAGCCACAACAAAAAAAGTTGTCGCATGGGCGCGCGCGAAAGGCGTATCGGTCGAAGCAGAAATCGGCGCGATAAAAGGAGTGGAAGATCTCGTGAGCGTATCAGAGAAAGAAGCGTTCTACACCGATCCGAGTGAAGCTGCACGGTTTGCAAAAATAACGAAATGTGATGCGCTGGCAATCTCGATCGGCACTGCGCACGGTGCACACAAATCAAAAACTTCAGCGGAACTCGATATCGCGCGTCTCAAAAAAATCGATGCGCTCGTAAAAGTTCCACTCGTCCTCCACGGCGCATCGGGCATCTCGCCCGAACTTGTCGCAAAAACAAAAAACTATTGCAGCTCACTTGAGGATTGCAACCGTCTCGAGGGCGCAAACGGCATCTCCGACGCGCAAATCACCGCAGCGATCAAATCTGGCATCAGAAAAATCAACATCGACTCCGATCTCCGCATCGCCTTCACCGCAGGCCTCCGCGAAACGCTCGTCACCGACCACAAAGCAATCGATCCACGAAAAATGCTCGCGCTCTCAAAAAAACTGATGAAAGAAGTGGTGCGGCACAAAATGGAACTGTTCGGCTCTGCAGGAAAAGCATAGTGGCCGCGCCACGTCCGGGACGTGGACGCGAAGCGTCTTTACGTCCTGAACCGCGCAGAAGGAAGCCACGTAAAGTCTTCGACTTCGCTCAGACCACGTGGCACCACGTAAAAACCGCTCCCTCTCGGGCGCGGTTTTTACGTGGTGGACCCTAAGAGAATCGAACTCTTGTACCCCGGATGCAAACCGGGTGCTCTACCATTAAGCTAAGGGCCCTTGAACCGTTGAAGGGTAGCAGTGGATGCCAGGATCGTCAATGGCTTCTTTGACGTCATCACCTCTAATAAATACAATAAGCTAAGATAAAAACAATGTATCTCACTATGAACGAAAGATCCTCGAGGGAGCCGCAGGAAAAAAGTGAGGAAGAAAAAGAAAACGTCAGAGAAGCCGAACGATATCTCGATCGGCAACTTGAAAACCTCATAGAAAAACATGCGGATTTCATCGCCGAAGGAAACAACGGGGCAATTTTTAGATTGAACACTGCTGATATTCCAGAAGAAATCAGGCTCCGATTGGAAAGTTTGGGAATCTTAAAAGATAGCGAAAAAGGACAGGCAATTAAAATATTAAAAATCTACAGCAGGGGCCAAGGGAGGAGAGAATTTGAAAATCAACGACGGGCTTATGAAATCGCGATAACAAAAAAGGATGATCCGGATTACGCGCAAGTTCCTGAACCTTATTTTTATCGAGATCTCAAAATTTCAGAAGAAGCAGAAAAGAAAATTCAAAAAACGACAACAAATTTCCGCCCGTCGGGAAGAGTGGAAGTACTTATCATGGATTACATCCCTGGAAAAGATGTCGCTGTACTCCTCTATCGAGAAATCATCAAACATCATCCGAAAACCCGCCATCTCGTCATGGAAATTGATAGACTTCCATTTGAAGAGCTTCGGGTGGCTACAGAAACTGCTCTTGGATTTGCCGTGCCAGGCGGCAAAGCAAGGGATGAGGGAGAACGAATAAACGAGGAGCTGCGTTTACAGAATCAAAATACTGAAAAAATGCTCTCTTTCCTTCATGACGTAGCACGTGTCCAGGTTGATCCGCGTATCGTCACGCAGATGCAAAACTTGATATCCCTTTTTCATCAAAATGGATTTACCATACACGACGGCCACCATCGTAACTTCATGGTTACAGGTGACTTTACTGTACAACCTGGGGAACAAGAGCAGCCACCTCGAGCATTCATCATCGATTTTGAGAATGCTGTGACCGACATGCCTCCAGGATTGTCTGAACAAGAAATTAGAGAAGGATACCTACGTGTCGCTGATACGGAGGGAAGAAATTTTCACGACCCACGCATACCCATCCGACATCTCGAGCGACTCACATCAAGTCCCACAGAACGCGAACACCAAGAAAAATTTGGGGGGATGGAAAAAATACGACAAGATGTTGAGAAACTACGAAAAAGAATCGAACAACAGCTCACCCAAAGACCAAATGAACGTTTTAGCTCCTATGAGGCACGCCTGGAGAGCATGTTGAAAGAGAAAGAAGTGACCCCCGCGGAAGCGTACGCGATAATCTCTACGCATCCACTTGGCACAATGGACACAAAAATTGATAATTTTCTTGTTTCTGCCCTAAGGTTGCGCGAAAAAAATCCTGAACTCGCAGAAAAAATTCGAACACTTCTTCTCCATGCCATGGAAAAAGCTCGTCCAGCTGAACGAAAAAAAATGGATGATTTTCTTAAAATTGTCGAATAGCGCAATGAAATATACGTGGCAACCTACTCTTGCTATACTATAGTTCGTATGAAAGATCTCTCCCCCATCCTGCAATCACTTGGCCTGCTCGACAGCGAAATCAAAACGTACATGACCGCTTTTGAAAATGGTCCTGGGACGGTTTTGGAGCTTGCAAAGCGCGCGGGGCTTTCTCGGCAGGCGGTGTATGTGGCTATCGATGCTTTGACTGCGCGCAGTTTGATGTCGAGTGCTCTGCGTGGGAAACGACGGATCTACGCTGCGGAGCCACCGAGCAAACTACTTGCTTATGCAAAGCGGCGTGATTCCGAAGTGCACGAACGTGTGAAAGATTTGGAGCGCGTGATCCCTGAACTTGAGTTACGTGCGGGAGGTGAACGTCCAATTGTACACGTCTTCGAAGGTAAGGAAGGAATCTATGCCATCATCGAAGACATGCACGAAACAAAATCAAAACGTTCGTTTGAAATCACTGATATCGAAGCGATGTACAAGGTACTCAAGACTGAAGATCTTGAAGCGATGCGTAACGCAACAAAAAAATCTGGTACTCGTGTGCAGGGAATTTATTGGGATGATCAAAACACCAAGCCCGCACCAGCAGATCAAATTTTTCTCTCAAAAGAATACGCAAATTTTAAATCAAATATCGGTATTTACGGTGACAAGCTCGCGCTCGTTACTTTCGAAGGAAAAATGCATTCGGTGATTATTGAAAGTCCTGCGCTCACAAAAACAATGCGTATTCTCTTTGAGCTGGCGATTAAAGGCACAAAATAAAATTCATGGAATTGAAATAGCGGTCGACGAGCGTCGGCCGCTTTTCAAGCTTCTGCGAAGAATGGGGTCCGGGGTTCCCCGGCGGTGGTCCTATGCGATCGGACTCTTCCCGCCGGGGTGACCCCCTTCCCTCAACGGCCACCCTGCATGGCGTCCTCCTTTCGCAGTGCGGGTCTCGTCTCCGGTCTACTTGCGTCCGGTATTGGACGTGGCTGCCGAAGCCCGAGTGTACGTGCACGAATCGTGATCGACGTTGTGCATGTGATTCCCGTTCTCCCTGCGATGAGGGCGTTGATGAGTGGCTATTTTCCCTAAGAAAGAACTCTTTTTGATGAGAAGTCAGTTGCGAGTCTCCTTGTGCTCCGATGCCCTTGGCTTCGGCGCGCGTTTCGTTTTGCGGGAGTTCGCCGGTTATCCTTGTCTCTAGCGTCCGCCGGCCATGACATGCCTCCTTCGTTGTGGAGGCCTCATACTCTTTTCGAGCATTCCCATGACACCTCCTGGTTATTGTTGGGAACAATCCAACCTACCATATTTTGACCAAACTGTCAAGTACCACTTTACGGACCTGGATTTTTTATTTTCCGTATCAGAATCAATTTTAGTTTTTACACTTTTTTTAGTACAAAACTCTTTTTAAAATTGGCTTAAATTAGCCAAAATACTCTTCTAAAGAGTAAATCTGTACATGAGGGACTTGACAAACTTTTAAAAGTATGGTATTGTCCTGCCAGATGATCACGAAGGTCATCGACAAGAACCTTCCAAACCACACAAATCGCCGGGAAAGCGTCGAAAACGCTCCCCCTTCACGCCTGGGCTGAAACAATACTCCCGAATTTTTATAGGGAACCCGCCTGGCGCGCTCGAAGAGGAAAGCCTCTCGACTCTTTCTCGGCGACGTCGGGAACACCTGTTCACGACTATGCCTCGCAGCACTGCGAAGTGTGGTCGTGAACATGTGCAAGGGCCACCTGAGTCTTAAAAGAGCCCGACCCCGAACAGGGTGCACCACATCTTCAAGAGAAGATGTTGCAGGTGAGGGGAGAGGACAGACACGGTTAGTGTCCTCTCAAACCATCGGCGTTTCCAAGTGGGTGCGCCATAACATCTCACTAGGATAGCGCGCAGCTATCGAGGCACCCTAGATTAGGGGCCTAGAGGTAACAGGGGTAAGCCGGGTAACCAGCCCGATCTTACTCCATCCTCCCAGGTTGGTTACCTGGACTGCGTACGGCGTCAGGGTTGCGGAACCCATGCGTCGTGTAGTTGCCTCGGGAACGCCGGGGATACTACGAAGGCGTCCGTCGGATGCTGAACCCGCAAAGGGACATCTGACAGCAGTGCACTGCTGAAGGGTGAGCGTGACGTGCCGTCTCCACACGAACGGAGAAAATTCCGATGAAGACTCATCGGTGGTACGTACGCACCGCGGTTTTTCCTCTGCAACACTTCAAACCGGAGGTGGGTGTGCGGAAAGGCGGAAGAAACTCGTGCTGGTCACGAGGATAAAAAATGATCAGCGGTTCTGTGAACGTCCGGACGGATTAGACTTCACAGAATGCGGTTCGAAAAAACCGCATGGGATACGAGATCGGAGCACGGCTCCTCTCGAGTACGCTACTCGAGGCCACAAAAAAACCGATCGGTGTGGAGTAGAACGGCTACTCAACGTCGAAAGATCTTCAACTAAACAAGAAGATCTTAAAGGATGAGTTCACATCCAAACCCAACGGGGACACTCGATAGCGGAGCGATACCGCTAAACAGTGAAGCACCACTCAGCGACGGCTGAATCGGTGCGCCGAAATTTCTTGGGTGAGCTTGACGCGTTCATCGCTCGCCCACCCTCTCGAGTCGATCTGTCTGTGCTTGTCCACGACAGTTCGCCTCAAGAGGGGAACGAAATCAGCGCATTGGTGCGCTGACAGGAGTCCCTCTGGCACTGGTTAGGAGGCAGATGACCAAGGTCATCCTCGCCGGACGCGCCTACTGGGTGGTGCAGGGAGTGGTCTACACGACACTCGCCGCCGCTCAGGAAGCGCTACACGGCACCCGCTAAGCGAGCGGGATCTGGGAGAGAAATCCCGGGGCGGACCGGAGGCCGCCTTGCAACAGAACGCCCGTCTGAGACGGGAAACTCCACGAAGGACCGGTGGTTCCCATCGGTCATACGACTCGCAGCAAGCAGCTTTGTTTGCTTCCTCACACGAGTTCCGCCGCGCCACGTGGTCACCGAGGGTGACTTTACGTGGCAACACTGCGAAATTCATGTGAGGAAAAGTGACGCATGGTGTGTCGCTCAAGTCCTCTGCCCTGTCCAAGGAGTCTCCCATGTCCCAGTCGACCACCCCCCACATCGCCTGCACGTTCGAGTCCACCGGCACCGACGGCGTCGTCGTGAGGTGCAAGAAGCACCTCCCCGCGGAGCACATGTGGCTCCCCGAGTGGAAAGCTCGGCAGAACGCGAACGGCGGGAAGAAGGTCTTCACGGAGGACTTCCCGAAGTTCGCGCTCTGCGGGCGCCACGGCCACCTCCTCCGCGAGGCGGGGGTCCGGGTGTACCGCTTCGCCGAGGAGGTGAAGCGGGAGGAAAGCCGCAAGGCCGACCTGCTCTCCTTCCAGCCCTTCGCGGACCGCTTCACCGGCAAGGTGAAGCCGGGACCGAACGCTGGAAGGCAGCCGCGTCGGCCGCAGGTCGGCGCCGACATCGTCGGTGGCGGACTCTCCCGCTTGGCCAAGGAGGACGCGGTGAAGCGCACCTCCGAGACCAAGCAGGCCGAGAAGCCTGCCACAAACGGCGCGGCCGCCCCCGCGGAGCCGGTGGCTACGACACCCGCGTCGTAGTCCAGTCCTGACCAGCCAAGTCTCTAAACTGGCAACGCGCGGGGGAGCGATCGTGCTCCCCCGCTCAGACAAACAGCTTTGTTTGTCTCCTCGCACGAGCTCTCGAAACATCTCGAGGTCTCATGCGAGATCCTTACAACTCAACGTCGTCGCGGACGCAAAAACGCGGGGTGAATCACTCTTGGCCATGGTGGTCAAAGGTGTCCTTCACTCACACACGTAGTCAAGCAGGAAACACGAACGTATAACCAGGTAGGGCTGGTATCGAACGTGGAGAACATAAGTCTTGATGAGTGAACGAAAGGAATCAACATGAAGAATGTTGCATTCGTCACCTACAACAGTGTAGGTGATAGTCTTTCGAGCGGTTGGCACGACGGTCCGTCGGACCGACGCGCCCTGGTTCTGCAAAGAACCACGGGCGACGGCGCCAGTGTGAAACTGGAGCCGGGGCAACGAAGTGACCAGATCAGCATCCTCTGGGGGGAACTCCAGAAGGCTCTGCCTGAGCTGGATCACATCGTGGTCTACGTCGGTGCGAACGGATCGCAACGTGCCATCGCGCTCGCCGGGCAGCTGCCCGCGTCCAAGATCTCTTTCGTCGGCTGTGACTGTGGCATCCTCCAAAAGGAAGCCATGATCCAGGCGGCGGGATTGACCGAGGCGCGGCGGCTTCTGTGCGAGTGCGGTGGTCACCGGACCATGAAGCGGCTTTACACCCACTTCATGGAAACCGGGACGTTGCACCCGTCGGGCTGATGCTCTCGCTGACCGAGTGGTCACACGCGTGGAGCGTGAGTTCGGGGCTACTGGCTCCCCCGAACAAGCTGCCAAAGGTGAAGGCACTCCACAATTCCCCATGTAAATTCACACCACCCCAGCCGCCAGTTAACACTTAGGCTTTTGGGATGCCGAGAGGCGAAAGGCGAATACATGGGCCCCCGGGACAGAGAAGTCCCACATCACAGAAGCTTCGAGACAAACGCTGTTTGTCTCCTCGCACGAGCCATTCATCACTGGATGACTCATGGGAGGAAAAGCTACAAGCCTTTATTGCAGAAGTGGAAGGAAATACCCTCGACCATACTGCAATGGAGCACAGCGCAAGGCGGAACGGCCGCCATGCGTTGTGGGGATTCTCGGCAGAAACCCCGAAGGCGTCACATGACGCCAAACCTCGATCGCGACGAGGACGTGCCCGAGCAACGTTTGCGACGTTGCAGAGCATGAGCGGGTGTCGTCGACATCACCCGCACCGGCTTCTCCCTTTCCGGTTGGGTAGAACCGGACGCGTCTCAGCGGAATCTGAGACTAGTCGAGGGCTGGTACCCTAGGTGACGAAAAATAGGCTCTGCACTTCACTGTGCAAGGTCATCCAAGTCGGTCGCTATGCGACCAGCGCGGTAACCAAATCAGACCCTCTCGCCTCCCGAGCGAGACTAAAAAAATCCGGCGGGTCTCCTGCAGTCATTCGACGTCGGTGCTCAGGCACTCCCTCTTCGAGAGGAACGACGGTACCGATGATTGCAGGGTGCGGTTGGCAGACCGCATGGAGTACGTAATTGGGATGATCCTTCGGGACGTTCCGCCTAGGTGAAAATCCTTGGCCCGCACAACACTGCCGCTACTTCTGGGTGAGCTGATGCGCTTCATCGCTCGCCCACCCTCTCGAGTCGATCTGTCTGTGCTTGTCCACGACATATCGCCTCAAGAGGGGGAACTGTTCATCACAAATCAAACGGGTCGGGTGGAGATCGTAACCATCCGAAGTTCTGTGTATTCGAGTATCGTTGCTTCTTCTCGCGCGGGAAGAAACAGCGAATGCTTACACCACGCAAGGGTGACCTTGCGCGGGGAAGAGTATGAGAACCAAAAGGATTCTGCTCCCATAACAGAGTCCAAAAAAAACGGTGACGTGAGGCAGAGCGGCTGCCATGCGTCGGGGTTCCCGAAAGAGAGAAGCTTCTCCCAAGAAGCAACTCTCTTCGAGGACTCTGAACCAAGTTCGGACACAACAGATCCTGGCCGGGTCTTTGTGAGTGATCTCGAGCGAGGATGCTCGTGGTCACCCGCACTCTTCATCGTGAAGGCGCGTAGCTCAGTTGGTAAGAGCGTTGGGCTGATTCCCTGAAGGTCGGTGGTTCAATTCCATCCACGCCTACTTCAAAATTTGGGTCGGATACAGAATGGGAAGTCGTTCACCATGCTGGTCCGAGGTTCTCCACCCGAAGTGGAGGACTAAAGGGCATTCTCCAAAGGATGCACCAAAAAAGAACGATAACGTGAGGCAGTGCGGCTGCCATGCGTTGACCAACCCGATCACGTCGGGACTCGAGGTGCTGATCACACCTTGTAGAGTGACTCGGTATCAGGGCCTCATTGGGGTACCTGGTACCAAGTCACACCGCAGCTCTTCTGCGAGACGTCGGTCAAAGTTGACATGCGTAGTCCGACGTTACCTTCGGACGACAGCTCACCCCGGACGAGCTGCCTACCCGTCGATATGAACGTCTCGCAAACTCGGGTGAGTGACGTGCTTGCCACTCACCCACCCTCTCGAGGTGATCAATGCTGGTCGCCTCAAGAGGGTCATGCATGGCGCTGAGACCGCGAACAGTTCGCGACTTCGGCGCCATGTACTACCCCACCCGCCCTCACCCCCTTCACGTCGCTCGCGAGCGACGTTACACGCCCCACAACCCCACCCAGCTCGTCGCTGCCAACCTCGTCGCCCTGCACGACAAGAAGACGCAGCTCCGCAAGGAGATCTCCGCGCTCGCCATCCTCGGCGCGCAGGTCGTCACGACCTCGTTCATCGTCGGGAAGGACCGCGCCGGCAAGGACATCGTGAAGACGAAGTCCCAGCCGCGCGGCCTGAACGCCGAGGAACGCGCGCGTGTCCTCACGATGCGTAAGGAGATCGACGACATCGACAAAACGCTCCGCCTCCTCGGGCAGTAGCGACGCGTCGATCTTTCCGGTCGTAAGGAACCGGACGTGACGAGCGGAATCTCGTCTCGGGGGGATGGCTTCATCCCCTCCTCCCACGAGCTCTCAAACGATCGAGGTCTCTTGGGAGGAAAAACGTACTTTACAACACATGTAAAAATATCCTGCGTTCCTTCCGACATCGAAGCGCATTCGATTTCGAAAGGAACGCAGGACAGGACCTGCTCCACACACCCACACCAAGGAGAGACATCATGTCACAGCCCACCGTTTCCCAGACCCTCCGCCGCGTCAAGAAGCTCAAGGGCCGCATGGCCGAGCTCCAGGCGCGCGCCGCGAGCGTGGTCCACTACGAGACCACAAAGAAGCCCGACTTCGACTTCGACGCTCTGCGCAAAGACCTCGCGAAGGTCCGCGACGAGCTCGTGGGTCTCAAGGGGGCGATCGACGTCGCGAACGCCACCGCGAAGGTGAAGTTCGGCGACCGAGACATCCCCGTCGCCGAGGCGGTCACGCGGCTCCAGGAGCTGAAGGCCGAGCTCGCGTGGCTCCCCACGCTCCACCTCCGCTACGGCGTCGAGAGCCAGGCGGAGACAGACTACGACGAGGCGACCGGCCGTCCGGTCCGCCGCACGCGCGAGGTCACCTACGTCTCGGGTCTCACCGAGCCGCAGCGAGTGGCCGAGCTCGAGCGCCTTCGCGACTGCTTCGACCGTCTGAACGACGCTGTCGAGCGGTCCAACCACGTCACGCCTGTGGTGTGGGAGGAGCCTTCGGCTTCTTCCCCCGCAGCGTAGCGGCCGGGTAGCGGCGCGCACCGGAGAGAAGCATCGGGTTTCGTGAAGAGAGAGTTGGGAAGACGCGCCTTGGCGCAGACGCTCGCTCGATCCGAACGAAAAAAATAAAGAACGCGAAAGCGATCTTTATAAACAATCCAGACAACGGCATCGACACGGTCTTCAGCGGTCAGAGGTCAGAGCGTAAGCTCCGAGCCCTCAGCCCTAAGCCATAAGTCCTCAGCCGTCAGCACTGACTGTACCCGATTCGTAATCCGGTCACGCCGCGACCCATTTCTCACAGATGTGCGCACGGTCTCGGAGAAAGATCGTGCATGCGTCGCTTGCGAACGGACCTCGGAGTTTTCTACCCCGAAAGGTCCTGGGGCTAGCCTTACTCGCTGCGTCCTTCGTAGTCCGCAAGGACGAAGAAGGAACAACTCGTCCTTTAACCGCCGGCTGCCCTGCATGGTGCAGGACAAGCTTCGTAACGAATCCTTCGTCAGCCAGGACTCCTTACAGCAATGTAGGGTGCGGGGTGGAACCCCGGCCACGCTCCTGACGAGGGACAAACCGTTGCGCAGCACCGGAACGAGGACTGCTGAGTGAGGATACTTCAATCCAATCCGGACCGGGTGCGTCGTGGGTTCGCCCACCGACGCATCCAAAAAAATCCGGGGATCCGTTCGCAGGCACTTCATCGTCGACGGCGGCACCTTACCCGTGCCTTTGCCGCCGCGCCCTTCGTAGCCTTTGGCGAAGAAGGGCCAACACGTTCGTTGACTCCCACAGAGAAGTGGGACGAGAACTACAGGCCGAGGTTACTTCGATCAAAATGACCGAGGTGCCGCCGTCGCGATGATTTCTTTCTCGGGTTCAGCGCTGCTGGACCCCTCCTACAAGCTCTCGAAAAAATCGAGGTCTTCTAGGAGGAATACGTTCCTTACAATCTTGGGGATAGGACTGCAGACTGAGGTTTCTTCGATCAAAGAACCAAAAAAGACCTTAGTCACTCACTTGTCCGTACTCCCCACCAACAAAAAACCGCCGTCCGACGGAATCGGACACACCGCATGACACCCCGTAGAACGGGGCACATAGGAGAATCATCATGCAAAACCTCGCCAACCTCACCCAGACCGCCACCACCGCTCGCGCTTCGATGCGTCTCACCACGCACCCGAACCGTGAGGGCGCGCCCGCCTTCCGCCGCTCCCTCCAGGAGCAGACGATCCAGGTCCTCGTGACCGGGACCCTCGGCGACACCTTCTACGCGAGCGGACGTGAGCTCGCCGCCGAGGCACTCGAAGTGCTGCTCCGCGCTTGCGCGGAGTGCCCCGAGTTCCTCGCGCGCGCCCTCGTCTGGGCCCGAGAGAAGGGGTTCACGAAGGCGGTCCCTGTGCTCGGACTGGTCGTCCTCTCGGGCGGCCGCGGTCGCACGAAGGCGCTGTTCGAGACCGCGTTCCCCCGCGTGATCCGCACCCCCGACGACCTGCGCGCGTTCGTCACGCTGTGCAAGTCGGGTGCGATCCCGGGCCGGAAGGGTCTCGGCGGCATGGCGCTCAAGGCTGTGCGTGCCCATCTTGGCGGAATCTCGGAGTACCACGCGGTGAAGTACGGTTCGGCCGCTTCCCGCGAGGTGACGCTCCGCGATATCCTCCGGATGGCGCATCCGCGACCCGAGACGGCCGCGGTCGGCGAGCGGTTCGGCTGGCTCGTGAAGGGCAGCGAGGCGCTGGGGTCTGACCCCACGCTGAACCCCCAGATCCGTGCGTTCGAGGCTTTGAAGCTCGCCGCAACCGAAGAGGAACAGGTCGCCCTGATTCGCCAGGGACGTCTGCCCTTCGAGGTTGTCGTGCCGACCGTCAAGTCGACAACGCCCGCCATCTGGGCGGAGCTGCTCCGGCAGGCGCCGTACTTCAACTTGCTCCGCAACCTCGTGACCTTCACCCGGCACGATGTGTTCAAAAGCGAGGAGAACGTGCGGTACGCCGTCGCGAAGCTCACCGACCCCCGAGCGGTCGAACGCTCGAAGGTGCTCCCGTTCCGGTTCTTCGACGCCTGGCGTCGGTACACGGAGACCGAAGGGAATGACAGCCGTATCGCGGATGCTCTCCGCGCTGCACTCGAGCTGTCCTTCGTCGCCATGCCGACGTTCGGTGACCGCACGGTCGCCATCGGTACGGACGTCAGCGGTTCGATGAGCGGACCGATCTCCGACAAGGGATCGACGAAGTTCATCGACATCGCTGGCATCTTCACCGGTGCGCTCCTGCGGCGCGTCGAGGGGCGAGCGATCCCCCTCCCGTTCGAAACCGTGGTCCACACGAACGTCGGTCTCTCGCCCCGTGATGAAATACTCACGACGGCCGAGAAGATCGCGCGGATCGGTGGTGGCGGCACGGCGGTCGGTGCACCGGTGGAGTACCTCTTGGCTCACAAGGTCAAGGTGGATACGTTCATCGGTATCACCGACAACGAGGACTGGGCGTATGGTGGTGGGTACCGTTGCTCCGGCAGCTTCCTTGACCTCTGGGTACGTTACCAGAGAGAGGTCGCTCCGGACGCACGAGCGTACCTCGTCACCATCGCCCCGTACCGCGACGCCGTCGCCCCCGCGGGGACGAAGGGGGTGCGCTTCATCTACGGATGGAGCGACGCCGTGCCCCGGTTCATTGCGCAGGATCTCGCCTCTGGTGCAAGCCAGGTGGAGGAGATCGAGCGCATGAGCTTGGGAACGACGGTGGATCCGGAAGAGGATCCCACTACGGAAGAGGAGGGCGCGTAACCCTCCTCTCCTCCCACGCTGTGGGAGCTTGCGAACCCCCATGCCGCTTGGCATGGGGGTCCCGTCAGAACTATCGATGCGGTCGATGGCTGTGACGGGAAATCTCCTAAAAACGCCGAAAAAATAAGCGGGTCCGATGATCATCAGGCCCGCTTTACGCTTAAAACGACCACAGCCCGCTTGACAATCTTCGCAAAATGTGATAAGGTTTTTTGTTCCCAAATGGTCTGGTCAGGGGTATCGAGACGATCGATAATTCTGACGAGGCCAGGTCTGTATGCGCTCATGCTGCAGATTGATGGTTTCGTGAACAGCGTTTTTTACAAGGAGAGTTAACGTGTCCACAAACACCGAAAGCTACTACGACGACGTCCGGCTCAAGTGCACGTACCCTGGGTGCGGCGAGCAGCCCGCTCAGATTGCGGCTCGCGTGCTCAGCATCGAAGCGATGCAGAACAAGATCGAGAAGGACGAGGGCGAGAGGCGGCGGGTGAAGGTCGCCGACCTCGCCAACTTCGTCCTCTGCAAGACGCACGCGAGGAAGTCGGACGAGCGTGGCGTCAGCACCTACTGGTTCAAGAAGACCCTCGAGAAGGTGGTGAAGGACGAGGCCGAGCAGGCCATGAAAAAGGCTGCGCTCGAGGCGGAGGCAGACCGGAAGAGAGCGGCGGAGGAGAGGGCAGAGACTGCCCAGAAGGAGGCACAGCTGCGAGCCGCCGACGAACGGAGGGAGAAGCAGGACAAGGCGCGCGAAGACAAGAGGGCGAAGTCGGCAAAAGTCGCCGACGAGTTCTTCGGCAAGTTCATGCCGAAGGACTCCGAGCTCGGCCCGCGGCGCCCCGAGCGCACGCGGCAACGAGCGTAGTCGACCGCGACTGCGCAAGGACCCACCCACTGCACGTGGGTGGGTCCGCTACTTGACCCGAGCATCACAGGATGGTCAGATCAAGCAGCGCACATCCCGTTCCCTTCCGACTGATCGCAAGGTGCGGTCGTTCGAAAGGGGACGAAATGGTTTCGACACGGACGGAAACCGAGAGGATGCGTGCCGTGGCGCCTAGGCCACGTAAAAAATGGGCAACCCGTAACCGCGGCCTAATAGCCAAAGTTGGATCTGACTAAACATCAGGTCCCGTCTACCGCATTCTCTCCTCGTGGAGTGCGGATCAGGCGTCAACCTCACAAGGATGCTCCCGCGGAGTTTCATGGTTACCGCTGGGAAAAGATCGTCATGATCTGCTGGTCTGGAGCATAAAATCCAGGCAAGGCCGCTCAAGCCTCAAGAAGAGCTACGCGCGTAGTGTCCTTTCCGAATCTCTTCGTGGACCCGGGTTCGATTCCCGGCGTCTCCACCCTTCGCCCCTCGACAAGCTCGGGGCTTCGGGTGGCATAGCCACCAACCTCTCACTTTGATCCGCGGTCCGGTATTTCCGGACCGCGTTTCTTTTTGAGAATACATGTGAGAATATATTTTTATTGCTCTTTGGAAGGAGAATTCATAATGCAAAAAAGTTTTCCATTCATGAATGGAAAAAAATATTCCGCGACAATCGCTCGCGGAAAAAATGGTTACATCAACATCCGTGTGTTCCCCGGTGATCCGCAAGTCGACGACGGAGATACACTGATCGAAGTGCTGTATGGCGATGACGAAGAAGAACTTTCGCAACGCGCGACAAAATTTGTAAACGAGCGTGTGTAAGATGCGCTGCCGCGCATCTTTTTTATTTTTTATGCACTCTTGACACGCAAATTGTTGTTGACGGGAAAAAAGTGTAGTATACTTGATCTTAAGAGCGCCCATGCTACTAAAAGTCGATCGTGATGTGCATCTCATGCGTCACACGATCGCAAAAAATCTCGCTCTAAAAGGAGGTGAGCACCATGGCAAAGAAGAAAGCAAAGAAGAAAGCCGCTCCAAAGAAGAAGGCGGCAAAAAAGAAGAAGAAAGCGTAAGCTTTTTCTTCTCTGAAGAACGATCTGAAATGAGTCAGATCGTTTTTCTTTTTCTTTCTTTTGTCATTCCGGGCTTGACCCGGAACCCAGAAAAAAGCCAAACGTGATTACGTTTTGCTTTTCTATTTTGTTTTTTACGTTTCTGGTTTCCGGGTCAAGCCCGGAATGACAAAGAGGGGCTAGAATGATAATATGGGTTGGAAATTTTTTTCTTGTTTCTCAAAAATTTTTACCGTGCCGTAGACACCGTCGTATCCGGGAAGAATGTTGAGTTTCCCCTCACGTACTCGTTGAATCGCCTCTGCTATTTTTTCGTTTGTTGCAGTTGCAATTCGTTCGCGTGAAATAGCAAGCAAAATTTCAAACTCCGAACCAAGACTGGAAATCATCGCTTTGTACTGCGTAAAAACCGCCTTCGACGCCTTTCCTTTGCCGAGAGCTTCACCAATAATTTCCTCAAGTGGCACAATCGCTTTTGAGGGCTGTGCGTGCATTATTCCATCATTATGATCACGATCAGCAAGCGCATACACGCGACCGAGTACGCCACGCGTGAGTGGCTTTCCGCATTTCGGACAAATACCTTTTCTCCGTGCTGTCTCCTCTGGTTCACATACGAAGTCGCACGCGCGATGACCGTCCACATGATATTTTCCTTCTTCAGGAAAAAATTCGATAGTAAACGGAAACCGCGTGCGATCACGATTGCGCAACACATTCATGATCGCATCATAACTCGGTGATTCGAGTTCAAATACGTTTGCTTCACGACCGAGATTACGCAGTCCGTGTGCATCAGAATTTGAAATCAACATCACGTTGTCGAGTTTCGATAACCGTCCGTTCATCGCGGGGTCTGAGGATAACCCTGTTTCGATCGCATGAATATATGGGGTGAGTTCTTCAAAACACTCTTCGAGCGAATCAAATCCGGATTCTGAACCAAAAACTGAAAACCATGGTGTCCATGCATGCGCGGGAACCACTATGCATCGCGAATCAGCATCGAGCGCAATTTTAAGAATCTCTTTTCCTTCAAGCCCGAGAATCGGCCTTCCATCCGAGCGCACATTGCATTCAAGATGTTCAAGTGAAGTAATAATTTTTTTCGCCGCAACGATCGATGGTGAAAAAATGAGTAGATGGAGCCGACGCGTGCGGCCATTCTTCTTATAAATACATGAAACTTCAGTCGCGAGAATAAAGCGGACTTGCCGCGCATCCGCAGCAACTGGCGCAGCTTCATAACTTCCCTCGCCATCTTCTTTTATATACTTTTTTTTGAGTCGAAAAAGCCCTTCCTCCGCTGGCTCAAGCTTCTCCTCAATCTCTTTCATCCACAGCGGATGCGTAAAATCAGATGTCGCAAGAATATCGATCCCCTTCGCTGATGCCCACGCCGCGAGATTCGAAAGGGTAAGATTCTTCGAGCAAGCGCGGGAATATCGCGAATGGATGTGGAAGTCAGTGATGAATTGCATAGTATTTTTCCGATCGACCTCCCCTGCCCCTCCTCCGAGAGGAGGGGAATTTACGCTTTTAATCCTTGTTCAAGAGGGAAGGCTTAGAACGTCCCCCTCCTCTCGGAGGAGGGGTAAGGGGAGGTCGATCGATTAATGATTCTTACTCGGCAGCGGAGATTCAGATTTTTCTTCACGCCCCTCACGCAATTCTCGCATCTCCCGTCGGAGCTCCCAACCCGTTTGTTCCTCAAGTCTCTCGGCAAGCTCCAGCATCGTCTCCGCCGCGAGTGAACCGCACTTCGTCGGACCTGGCTTCGGTCCTTTTTTAAAAATATACACAAAGTCAGGCGCAGCATCGTGCATCTCATCCATTTCTTTTCCGTTATCATTCACCACGATCACCTTATCGTGCCCTTCTCCCGCCTTGCTTATCACATTCTTTTTCTCTTCGTCAACACAATGCACTGCGTGGAAAAGCGTGCGCAAACCGGAATGTTCGACTTTCTGCTGTTGCCACTCCTTATTTCCGAAGGTCATGAGTTCAACAATCGCATCTTTGTGTGTACCGAGTACCTCAAGCAACTCCTTCGCGTCGGGATAGAGATACTTTTCAATTTCTTTGAGAACCTGAGAAAATCTTCCTTTAGATTGCTCTGCTGAAGCGTCGTCGAGCAAACCTCGGCGCTGCAGCTCCGTAAACAATTTTTCCGGATCAAAAAGTCCGTTGTGCGCTGCAACAACCTCGTCATATGCAGCGGTGTATTCTTCCTCGGAAACACCCGTGGCAGCAAGCAACGCCTCCTTAAATTTCACGGTATCAAGCAAGGTGTAGTCCAAATCAAAAACTATCTTCATACAAAAATAGTATGGGGGAGAACAGCGAATATGACTAGATCCTCCACCTTTTCTGGATTCCGGCTCAAGGCCGGAATGACAAAATGGGAAGGTGTGATTAATCCAGTGTCGCTTCACCGTACAAATGATACGCGAAATTACCGTAACGCCATTCTCTCTGTGCTTCTGGCGGTGCAGGTTCAATGACATTTCCCGACATTTTTGGAGTTGCGCCCGGCGCAACAGAAATGCCGCCGCCAGTGTTTCGAATGATGTTGTTTTCAATCGTCGGTGATCCGTGAAGCACCACAATCCCCGCGTTGCAATCTTCGATGATATTTCCGCGCACGATTTGTGTGCCGCTCTGCACATCAACTCCTTCATGACCACAATCCGAAATATGATTTTCGATCACTTGCACCGGCGAATGCCCCGATGAAACCGCACCCCAAAGTGTGTGGCGAATGATGCTATGCCGAATAACACTGTCTGGTTGTTTTCCGATCGGATTCAAACCATTGCGGTTGTATTCAACAGTCACGCCATCAAACACGCTGCCATTTCCTGAAAAAATGATCGATTCCCAATCGGCGAGTGCGGGATGCTCTGCGCCAGAAGTAAAAAGAATAGGTTTTTCTTTCGTAGCGATCGCGGTAACTTTGCCGATCACTACGATTCCACTATGGGTGATGCCGTAGGAGCGAAGTCGCGTCGGATCAAGATCATTAAAACCGTCTGCGGGCACTTCGTCGCCCCAACCGCGATCATCTTGCACTAAAAATTTCACCGTTGTGCCGGGTTCAACGAAAAGATTCCCTATAATAATAGTGTCGCCGGTGATCGTGATCGCGCCGCGCCACCGCTCGTTGCCAAGATGGAGTCCACTCCTCGTCATGTTCTGTACGGTTGCGGTCGAGAAAAAAAGCCATGCAACAAACGCTGCCGCAAGAAAAAGAACTGTACCAATGAGAATAACAACGCGTTTCATAATCCTCCAAGACATCTTTGCACGATCACCGCGGCGAGCGCATCGGGATCATGACGAATAAATGATCGATGAAGTGGGTCGCCGGGTTTCTGGACGTAAGGACGAGAACTCACCAAATCCGCAGCAAAGTACCTTGCGTGTTCTTCTGAAGATCCGCGAACAGAAGCAACCGCCGCGCCTTCTTGCGCATACTTTTCAAGAAGTTCCGCGTCGGGCATGACATCATTATACGTCACGCAATCCACTCTTTCTTTTCCGATGTAGCGCTCAATCTCTCCCACAAAATCGCGCACGGTGAATCCATCAGTGTGCCCGCGTTTCGTCATCAAGTTACAATTATATACCACCGTTGCTTTGGAGCGCGTGATTGCTTCGGAAATTCCTTTCACGAGCAAGTTTGGGATGATACTGCAGTACAAATTTCCAGGACCGATCACTACACAGTCTGCGTTTTCGATCGCCGAAACCGCTTTCGGATTCGCATACGCAGGTGGCTCCAATCGTAAAGAATCGCGTTGCCGAATAATTGCTTCGTTCAAAGCATTTTCACCGATGCAAGCATGCTCACCATCACCGCACACAAGTGCGACGTCACCGATAGTCACCGGAATCACTGATCCGCGAATCGCGAGCACCATTCCCGAAACACGCACCGCTTCTTCAAAACTTCCGGTCACTTTTTCGAGTGTCGACAAAAAAATATTGCCGAAGTTGTGCCCCTTAAATCCACCTTGATCGAATCGGTAATTAAAAAGTTCGCGCATGATGTTCTCTGCTTCGGAAAGTGCGACAAGACACTGACGAATATCGCCGGGTGGAAGTACACCGAGTTCATCACGCAACACGCCGGTCGAACCGCCATCATCCGCCATCGAAACAATTGCGGTGAGATGCACGGGATATTTTTTGAGACCGGAGAGTAAGGTGAATTGACCTGTGCCGCCGCCGATAGTCACGACAGATTTCATAGACGGGGGTTGTGAGGTGGGGAGGTTACTAGGTTATGAGGTGCGTAGTTATGAACCTCGCAACCTCATAACCTCCTAACCTTTTAATGAAACCCACACATGATCAAAAATCATCCGCTCGGTCGACGCTACCGCGGCGTCCTCAATCAGCACACCGAGTGGCGTCCCTTGCGCGTCGAGTGAAAAAAACGCTACTTTCGGTCCATAGATGATCGAGTACGTTGGTGATCCTTCTTTTTTACTGAGCCAGCGTCGCTCGGCGAACGCTTGATCTTCTCCACCAGCACCAACCGCAATCACGTGAACGTGAATCTGACGATTCACGCGCTCCTTTGTAAAGTGCGGATATTCTTTATAAAGATGTTCACGCAGCGCGAGCGAAGAATATGCGCGATAGGTTTTGTCGACGCTCTCCGTCATTGTGCGCAGTACGTCATCGAGAATGATCGCGACACCTTTTGTGCCTTCGTAATATTTCACCGTCGGTTTTGTACCGCCATGCACGTGGAGCGATCGGAGTTCGGGAAGTGCTTCGGCGAGTGAACGTTTCAGCAATGAAATCGATTGCTCGCGACGCGCGACAACCTCGAGCAACTTCTCTGGATCCTCTGCAACAAAAAATTGTTTCTTATGTTTTTGATACATTCCGACGAGTGAGCGCTGCTGCAAACTTTTGAGCACTTCGTACGCGGTGCCGCGATTGAGGTTACATTCCTTCGCGAGTTTACGAACTGACGATGGGCCGCCGGAGAGCAGCACTAAATACACTTTGATTTCCTTATCGGTGAGGCCAAGTTGCTGCAGCACGTGAGGGATCTCCATAGGCTTGGAGTGTAACATGCTGTCAAAAAATTCTCTACAGTTCTTCTTAAATAAGCCTATTTTTCGTCAAAAAAAGAAAAACACCGCCATCTAAGGAGGGCGGTGAATCATCTGTGGAGAGATTCCTCTTCGCGGAGCTTCTGGAGAAGGTACGCCATCACGATCACACGACGCTGGCGTCGGATAGAATGGCTTATGCGCATGGCGGGAAGTGGAAGAAGCAGCGCGGCGATCAAACCGACGCTGAGCGCAATAGGGTGAAACGCCCCGATCACCATGAACCAAATGAAAAATACGACGGCGCCGAGCGCGAGAATGGCAGATCCGACGACCCAAGCATCGGCGATCTTTTGCTTTCTCCGCTCCCCCACTATGAGCATGGCGAGATCATCGAGAGAGTGCTCGAACGAGAGAACAAGTACTCGATTCGCATCATCAGGAGAGAGCATGGAGGCTCTCTTTTTCTCACCGGCCATCGGTCACTCGTCTTTTTGGTCTTCGCAGCAATGGTGTGTCGCCGACTCATCCTTCTTCTGATCCAGCGCATACCCGATCAAGCGGCGACGGTGATTGACATGACCGCTGAACACGCCGGCGGCCACAGTGAGCGCAGAGAGTACGACAAAGAAAAATCCGAGATCCCGTCGACCGTCCATCACCCCCCACAAGAGGAGAGAGGCGACAACCATCATGACGACAACGAAAGCTGTCGCCGAATTTCCCTTCATTGTGTATTCCCTATGGAGTATTCGTAATGCACACTTGTCATTCTCCCTCACCAGTCTTTTGACCTCGTTCGCCTCACTGCCCGTCATCACCGTAATTTTCATCGGGAACCTCCATCGTGACCAAAAAAAGTGGCCAACGTGAACCTTAACAACCGTTACATAAAAAAACAAGGAGTGCACCAGACGGCACACTCCTTAGGTTTTCGTGTCTTTGTTTGGATCGATGATGACGACTCCGCGGTCGCCCTGGTCGGGGTTCGGGTCCTCGGGCGGGAGCGGAGGGAGCGGGTCGGGGACAGGAAGCTGCGGCTGCGGACGATCGTCACGACGCCGCTTCTCCTGCTCCTTCCTCTTGATCTCTTCGATGATCCAAGGTGCAAGCGGCATGACTTACCTCCTTTCTTGTGTCTATGTGAACCGTAGCAGTAGCATTTTTAAAACGCAAAACCGAACCTTGTCATTCCGGGCTTGACCCGGAATCCAGAAAAAGCAAAACGAAATTACGTTTCTGGATTCCGGATAGCCGTCGTCACGGCTTCCGGAATGACAATGTAGGAAAGGCCGATGTAATGAAAACAGGCACCCTGATTTTTTGATCTTCGATCAAAAAACAGAATGCCTGTTTTTAAAAAAGCGCAGGGTTCCGGCGACCACCTACTTTCCCAGGAGCGAGTTAGCTCCAAGTATCATTGGCCCTACGCTGCTTAACTTCCGTGTTCGGGATGGGAACGGGTGTGGCCAGCGTGGACGTGTCACCAGAACTCTGCGCTTTTACCTTACTAACTACGGTCCGATGCACATGCATCGGACCGTAGCCTCTAGGGCCGCAGACTTCTGAAATACAAATCAGCAAAGTTTTTATGGTTTGATTCGTCTCTGCACGATGTTCTATAACGACAACAACATCTTCGTGCTTCAGTGGTATTGAGAGCAACGGCTTATTAGTACGGCTCGGCTGAAACCCTTGCGGGCCTTACACCTGCCGCCTATCAACCAGGTATTCTCCCTGGAGCCTATGAAACCTGATCTTGGAAGAAGTTTCG
>SXGR01372256.1_pt1 | contig 57819 bp, 50 predicted proteins | sample 3174711 | NCBI WGS metagenome assembly SXGR01 (sample SAMN11356860, study PRJNA531348) | freshwater metagenome | isolation source: freshwater sample F1-60 | place: China: Fuxian Lake, Yuxi | collected 2017-12-25 | reverse complement strand
GCCGCCGCCACCGCCGCCGCCGCCGCCAGCCGCACCAAGGACGCCAGCGGTGCCGTTGGCCGCGAGGTAGCCCGTGCTGACCCAGGAGCCGGTCGCGCTGCCTCCGACCCCGTTGGCGCCGTTGGCGCCGACGTCGCCCGCCGAGGCGTTGGAGGCATCGGAGCCGCAGGACGCGCCGCCTGCACCGGGCGCCCCGCCGGGGCCGGTTCCGTCGACGCCGCTGCTACCGGCGCCCGATTTTCCAGGGGCCCCGCCGACGCCGCCGACGTTGCCGCAAGAGCTCGAGCCGCCACCGCCACCAACGGGCTTGTCACAGTCGCCGCAGATGAAGCTGCTGTCCTCGCAGCCGTCGCCGCCTTTACTTCCCGTTCCGCCAGCGGCGGCCGTGCCCTGGTCGGCCTGGTCGGTCCCGTTCCCCGCGTCGCCCGCGGTCAGAACCATGTCCACGAGCCCCAGGCCATCGCTCGCCACGAGGGTCAGCGCGATGCTCGAACCGCCCGCGAACGACGTGTCATCGGCAGCAATCTCGAATTGGTGCCACTGGGTCGGTTCGCCCCAGCCGACGATGCGTTTGCCATTCGACGTGACGGGAATCCGCGGCACGACGGGGGCACTGCGGGTCCAGCCAGGCGCGGTGTAGCCGCCTGCGATGTGGACACCTTCGACGAAGTCGCCGTCGAGGTCGACGTCCGAGGCACCGGCGATGAGAACCCAAGTCCGCCCCTGGGCCGCGGCCACCTCGAAGGCGTGGTCGAGCGTGCGGACGGGCTGCGCCGAATCGAGGCCCCCAAAGCCGTCGCTGCCGCCGACGGGGTCGAGGAAGACGCTGGACAGCGCATCGCCGTCGATGAGGTCGCAGTTCGCGTCGACGTAGGTGGGGTCCGGGTCGTCCACCATCCACGGATGAACGCCGGCCTCCGTGTCCAGGCAGTCTCCGCCGATGGCGGTGCACTCGGAAATCGAACCGCTGCAGGGCTCGATCTCGCAGAAGCAGTCCCCATCGTCATCGTAGTGGGGGCCCCCGTTGTCGATCTCGCCGTCGCAGTCCTCGTCGATGCCGTTGTCGAGTTCCGGGGCGCCTGGATGGGTCGTCGAAACGTTGTCATCGCAGTCGTCGATGGGCAAACCGCCCAAGTAGTTCACGCACGCGACATCGATGTGCTCGTCGTTGTCGACGTCTTTGTCGTCGATCGCGCCCGAGCAGTCGTTGTCCTTGGCGTCCGCGCAGATTTCGACCTGCTCGGGGTTGACCTGCGGGTCCAGGTCGTCGCAATCGCCGGTTCGTGGCGTCCAGTGATCGCCGTCAAGATCGGCGTCGAGTGGGTCTTCGACCTCGACGAGGACTTCGGCGGTGGCCTCGTTGGCGTCGCTGTCCGTGACGCGCAGCGTCAGGAGGAAGCGGCCGAGATCGACTGGCGTATAGGCGGCCGTGCTGTAGCCGGTGGCGTCGGGGGCGCCCTCGAAAATCGTCGCGGCGCTCCCGCCCCCGTCGGGGGCGATGATCCAGGTGACGACGAGGTCCTCGGGCGCGTCCTGGCCGTCGGATACGATGCCGGCAAGGATGACTTCGACGCCTGGGTACCAAGCGGCAAAGGGCGCGGGCACCTCGATGGTGGCGGTCGGGGCTTGACCCTGCGCGCCGACGTCGATGCGGATGGAGGCTTCGCCGATGGCCCCCTCGAGGTCCACGGCACGAAAGACGATCAGGTGACTTCCCGGAGACGGTACCCATGCGGCGCGCGAGGCCCCTTGGGCGTCCGGCCACACGAGGTCCGGCGAGCTGATCTCGCCGTCGACGGAGCTGTTCCAAACCACGGAACTGAGGTCGTCGAGACCGTCGGCGTCGGCCACAGTGCCCAAAAGGTCGACGATCTGGCCCTGCTCGAAAACGGTTCCGTCGACCGGCGACTGCACGATGGCAATGGGCGCCTGGTTGGTAGACGCGGCGACTTGGATGTCGTTGGCGCAGCCGAGGATTGCGTACAAGAGCATGGGTGCCTCGCCAGATTCTAGCTAGCAGGCTGCGCCGGAATGGCCAACGAGCACCGCGGGCGTGCACGGGAGGGGCGTTGTCCGAGTCGATGGAAGACGTCGTGACCGAGGTGCAGGACGCGATTTGCGACGCGGTATCGGCGCTGGATGGGCGGGCCTTTGTCGAGCAGCGCTGGGAGCGCCCCGGAGGCGGGGGCGGGCGTAGCCGCCTGCTGGAAGGTGGGGACGTCATCGAGAAGGGCGGCGTCAACGTGTCGATCGTGGAGGGGGACCTGCCGGCTGAGGCCGCGGCGAGCATGCGGTCGCGTGTGGAGAACCTGCCGGAGAATCCGGTCTTTCACGCGGTAGGTATCAGCCTCGTCCTTCACCCGCGAAATCCGTGGGTGCCGGCCGTCCATGCCAACTTCCGTCGCTTCGCCATTCAGGGGGGCCCCTGGTGGTACGGCGGTGGCGCCGACCTGACGCCCAACGCGCTCGACGTCGCAGACGCCATTCACTTTCATGGGGTGTGGCAGGCCGTGTGCCGACGTCATGCTGGCGTCGCAGATCATGCGGCCTTCAAGGCGTGGTGCGACCGATACTTTTTCATCGGTCACCGTGGGGAGGCCCGAGGCATCGGGGGCATCTTCTTCGATGACGTCCGGGCCGAAACCGAGAGCGCACCACTCGCCTTCGTCACCGATTGTGCTGGCTCGTTCCTGGACAGTTGGTTGCCGCTCGCCGAGCGCCACCATCGCGAACCGGTTTCGGACGCGGACCGGGCGTGGCAACTCCACCGGCGGAGCCGCTACGCCGAGTTCAACCTCGTTTACGACCGCGGCACGACCTTCGGTCTACGAACGGGCGCGCGCGTCGCCTCTGTGCTGATGTCGCTGCCACCCTTGTGCACTTGGACCGGAGACGACCCCACCCCACCTGGAGACGCCCAGCGGGCTCTGGTCGATGTGTTGCGCAAGCCGGTGGATTGGGTCTGACGCAGGCCGTTGTTCGGCGGGCTCGGCGGGATAGGTGGGTGGGGGGAGGGACCGTGAAGCATTGGTTCGCCGCGATGGCCTCACTGTTCGCGGTGGCCTGCGATACCTCGGTTCCACCAGTCGTTACGGACACTGGCGTCGAGCTGATCGACCCCCAGTTGGACTCGGACCTCGACGGACTGCGCGATTTGGACGAGCTCAACGTCTGGGGCTCGGACCCGGAGAGCGTCGACACCGATGGCGATGGGCTGTTGGATGGCGACGAGGCCAACGAGTTCGGGACGGATCCGACCGACCCGGACAGCGACGGAGACGGGCTGACGGACTTCGAGGAAGTCGACGAGTTGGGGACGGATCCACGCCGTCTGGACACCGACGATGATGGTCTTGCCGACGGGGATGAAGTCAATCTCCACAACACGGATCCGACGGACGACGATGTCGACGGTGACGGTGTCGACGACGGCGAAGAGCTGGAAGCTGGGACCGACCCGTTCGATCCGGACTCCGACGGCGACGGCCTGTACGACGGTCAAGAGGAGGGGTGGGGCTCGGACGCGCTTGTGGCGGACACCGACGGTGACGGCCTTTCCGACTACGACGAAGTGCGCGAACACGAGACGGATGTGCTCAATCCCGACAGCGACGCCGATGGGCTCCTGGACGGGGCTGAGATCGACGCCGACCTCGATCCGTTGCTGTTCGACACCGACCTCGACGGCCTCTGGGACGGAGCTGAGGAGGCGGCCGGTACCGATCCGCTCGACCGCGACTCGGACAGCGACGGTCTGACGGACGGCGAAGAGGTGGAGGAGCACTTCTCGGACCCGACGAACCCGGACACCGACGGCGACGACATTTCCGATGGCGATGAAGTTCGCCGCGGCACGAGCCCGCTGCTCGCCGACACGGACGGCGACGGCCTCAACGACTTCGACGAATCGAATTTCTACAACACGGATCCGCTCGATTCCGACACGGATGGAGACGGAACCGACGACGGGACCGAAGTCGACGAAGGTTCGAACCCCCTCATCCCGGATTGACGCGGGGCAAGCTGTGGGTGGTCGCCACGCCGCTTGGCCACCCCGACGACCTGAGCCCTCGCGCGGCGGCGGTCCTGACGGCGGTGGCGGGTGTGGCTGCCGAGGACACCCGGCGCGCTGAGTTGCTTCTTCGGCGGATCGGCGCCTGGCCGAAGCGCTTGGTCTCCTGCCACGACCACAACGAGCGTCGCCGGGCGGAAGGTCTCGTTGCGCGCGTAGTTGAGGGCGCCGATTGGGCGCTGATCAGCGACGCTGGAACGCCGATGGTGGCGGATCCGGGCTACTCCGTCGTTCGGGCCGCCCTGGACGCGAACGTCGAGGTCGTTGTCGTTCCTGGCCCTTGTGCCGCCATCGCCGCGCTTGTCGGGTCGGGTCTCCCGACGGACGCGTTTCGCTTTGCGGGCTTTCTGCCGCGGGAAGGGGGACCGCGTCGTGCCGCCCTCGACGACGTGGCTCGGGATCGGGCGACGCTCGTCGTGTACGAAGCGCCCCACCGCCTCCTTGCCACTCTGGACGCGATGACCGAGGCGTTTGGGCCACGTCCGGTGGCGGTCGCGTTCGAGTTGACGAAGACGTTCGAGCGGTGGCATCGTGGTCGGTTGGACGAGGTGGCGGACCAACTGCGGGCCGAACCGGAGTCCGTTCGGGGCGAGGCAACGGTCGTGGTGGGTGGCGCCGAAGGGCCCCACCGGGGCGACGAGGCGCGTGCGCTCGAACTGGCCGCGGCCTTGGCGCGGGCGGGCGTCGCCCCAGGTGTCGTGCGCGACGTCCTCGCCGAGGCCTACGAGGTCCCCAAGCGCGCGCTGTACCAGGCGGCGCTGACCGCGCGCGGTTCGGGATAGGCCGCAGCATGGTCCCGGTGCTCCCTGACGAAGCAGTTCGCTCAAGGCGTCTGAAAACGCTGCTCGCGCTCGAAATCAGCCGCATTGTCGAGGACCTCGTCTCTCGGCGCGACTTCCTCGTGCAGATGTGGAGCCTTCACCGGGACCGCACGCCCTTCCTGGAGACGCTGTCGAGTCGTTGGTCGTCGCTGACCATGGGCGAGTTGCTCAACCTGGAAGACGAACACATCGTCGCCATCGAAGCCTTCTACCGTGAGGTCGACGAGTTCCGCCTCTACATCCGGTTCACCCAGGACATGCCCGTGATGTTGTCCGGCCGGTACGATTGGATGACGAAGCGGTTGGAGTCCTACGGCCAGCTGGCGGTCGAACAGCTGGGGGGTGCGCCAATCCGGCCGGGTGGCCCGCCGTCGCACCCGGATGCGAGCCTGCTCAAGTACACGCTGGATGCGCCGGCGGCGGGCAACCTGGTCGAGAAGCCTGAGCAGCCCCACCCAGCCGACGCGGCGGAGTGAATCCAGGCGACTGCCAGCAGGCTGCTAGAGCTCGTCGGCGCCTACGTCGGGCCGGTCGTCGCGCAATTCGAGGTCGAGGTCGTCGAGGACGTCAGCCGCCACGTCCGTGACACCGGTGTTGATGGCCTCCTGCGCGGAGGCGACGAGATGGAGGTCCCCGACACGCGGGAGTAGCCATGAGCTGACGGGCGCGTTTTCGATGTTGCCTGCGGCCACGATCAGCGATCCCTCGGAGCGGAGGATGCCGTGGCTCGCGAGGTTGTTCGTTAGGCGACCAGTCGTCATTGCGAAGCGGTGGTCGATGGAGCCACTGCTTGGCAACACGCCGGAATGGACCGAGTTGTGGGCGACGAGCGCCTCACATGCTGACTCGACCGCGATGCCGGTGAGGATGCCGTGGTCGGAGTCGAGAATCTCTGAACCGTCGGCGGCCACCATGTTGTTGACGACCCGGCCGCCAAAGGTCTGGGCCGCCGCGCCGGCGCACGGTGCGTCGTCGTAGGTCCGGCCGCCGGCCGCACCCTCACCGTATTGGATTCCGAGCGTCGAATCCCAGATTCGATTTCGGACGACGTCGATGTCGCGGGCACCTCCGAACACATGGAGAGCAGGCCCGGCGGCGGGGCCCTTGGAGCACCACAGACCTTCGATGGTGTTGTCCCGGACGGTCCAACCCCAGCCGCCGTCGATCGTGATGCCGGCGAGGCCGCAGGCCGCCGCCCGGTCCCGCCCGTCGCCCGTCAGAACAATCTGGTTGCAGGAAATCGTGCCCATGTCGGACCAGGTGTCGCCCGCCTCCACGGCGATGGCGCCTCGGCCGAAGTCCTCCAAGTAGAGGCCATGAAGCAGGGTGTCCGTCGTCGCGCCGGAGTTCGCGTCGACGTGGACCAAGTGAACGGCCGCGCTGCGAAGCGTAAGCTCAGCCACGGTGACGAATGGCGCGGCGATTTGGATGGCGCTCGTCACGCCGAATGCGCCTTCAAGGACGACATCGGTGGGCACGCCGGACGCGCTGCGAATCGTGGTGCCGGGAACAGACGCAACGAGCTGGCTGCCGGCGATGATGTAGGTGCCGGTGGCGAGCCGGAACGTGGTGTCCGGCGCCGCGTTGGCCAACATGTCGGCGAGGTCGCCGTCTTGGCTGGGGTCGACGTCGACGACTGTGCCTGTAGGCGCGGGCAGGGGCTGGCAGGCGGCCGGAATGGTCGGCGGTTCGCTGGGATCGGAGGTGTCGGTGTCCGTTGGCGTCGTGTCGCTTGTCGTTGCGCCCGTGCCCGTCGTCGGGACTTCGCTGGCCGTTGGCGTCGTGTCGTCGTTGGTGCAGGCGAGCCAGAGGAGGACCAACATGTCGCGAACTCCCGGGGGGCCCGCTAACTGCCCTCAGGGGCGCGCCATGGGTCGTGATCTGCTCGAAGGCAGTGAGAAGTATCGGCGCCGGGCATTTGCGGGCTCTCGGCGCTTCCTCGCTGAGCTCGCCAACGAGGGCCAGAGCCCATCGACGCTGTTCGTTGGCTGCTGTGACAGCCGGGTGGTGCCGGAATTGCTCACTTCGAGCCACCCTGGCGACCTCTTTGTCGTGCGCAACGTCGCGAACGTCGTCCCGTCGCTGAACCATGCCGACGCAAGCGTGGGCGCGGCTATCGAGTACGCGGTGGGCCACCTGCGCGTCGCCCACGCTGTAGTTTGCGGGCACACGCGCTGCGGCGGCGTCCAGGCCGCGCTCGATGGGTTGCAGGATTCCCATCTCCCGTCGTTGACGGAGTGGATTTCCCTTGTCCGAGTGGGCGCCGTGCCGCCGCATTTGGTGGGAGACGCCCGGTGGGACGCGGCGGTTGAGGCCAACGTGCTCGCTCAGCGGGAGGCCTTGCTGACCTACCCGTGTGTGTCCGACGCCGTGGCCGCCGGCCAGCTGCAGTTGCATGCCTGGGTGTACGACTTGCAACGCCTCGACTTGCGCGTCTTCGATGACGAAGAGGACGCCTTCCGTTTGGCACGCGACTTGGTGTAGGCTTCGGCCTCGGAGGCGCCATGTTCCAAGCCCTGTTGGCCGTCGTCTGGCTCGCGTGCGAGACCGGACCTTCCTACGATTCAGCCCAGGAAGCAGACACGATCGAGGCCTACGAGGCGTTCCTTGTCGCCGATCCGACGAGCATGTTCAAGGACCAGGCGACCCGGCGACTTGAGGAACTCTATTTCGAGAAGGGTCTGGCGCTCGGAACCGTCGAGGCCTGGGATGCCTACCATCAGCGCTTTCCCGAAGGCGGGCGCAAGGGTGAAGACGCCGCCCGCAAGCGAACCCAGGCCCACTACGATGCCGCGATGGCCAAAGGGGACCTGGCCTCGTTGGAGGGGTTCGCCAAGGCCTTTCCCAAAGCGGGCTGGCTCACGAGCCGCGCCGCAGGCCGTGCGGCCGTGTTGGCCTACGGCAAGCTGAGCTTCGCTGAGACGCGGGTCGAGGGCATCAATCTCGCGGAGGACCCGAAGGGCGAGAAAAATGGTTGGGGCGTCTTCGTCGACGTCACCAATGGAGGTGACGCGACGTTCGAGTTCCTTTCGATGACGATCGAGCTCCTTGGGCCCGACGGAGTTGTGCTCGAAACACGGGACTACCCGCTCGTGAGCCCCACGTGGGATCTGCCGGCGGAGCCCATTCAGATGGCGCCTATGAAGCCAGGCGAGATGCGGACTTGGGAGTGGTCCGTCGGCTACGAATATGCGCCGAAGGGCTTCGACGGAAGAGTGCGCGTGACGCCAACGGGATTGCGCGCGCTGCCCTGAGGGTTTTGGTCCCGTTCGCGCCGCCACTGCCTTCGACTCGGGGTAAGAGCGCGGAGGAGGCTACATGATCGCAGCTTGGTTGGCCTGGTCGTTGTCGTTCGGCGGGGAAGTAGGCGACGCTACATCGGAGCCTCTCGTCGACGCGGTGGGTGCCGACCGCGCCAAAGACGGCGGGCCGAAGGGCGGCGGTGGCAAGGGCGGCGGCAACGGTGGCGGCAAAGGCGGCGGTAAAGGCGGCGGCAAGGGCGACGGCGAAGGCAAAGGTGGCAAGGGCGGCAAGGGCAAAAAGGACAAGGACCCCACCGTCGGCCCATTCAAGAAGGACAAGTACCCGACGCAGGCGATCTATCGGCCGCTGACTGCGCCCAAGGGCATGGCAGAAGTGACGGTGGACCTTGGCCTCGTGCACGCCGATTTCGGCGGAGCAACCGCCGACGCCGTCGGGGCGGGCCTTGGGGTCCGCTACGGGATCACCGACGAGGTCACCGTACGTGCGGCGTCGGCCTTCGTCCTTTCGCCGAATGCGGCGTGGGGTGAAGTCATCGTGGTCGGCGGCAGTTTTCTGGCCCACGATTCGAGCGAACTCGATGTTGCGGCGGGCCTCGACCTGGATCTCAGCCTCGCAGACGGTGGCGTCCACGTTCTCCACATGCACGCCGACACGCGGTACTTGGTTGCCGACAAGGTCTACGTCTTCGGCGGGCACAACCTGTTGAACGTGGGCCTGAGTGACCCGCTCTCTCTGTCGACGTCCGTCGCGGGCGGCGTCGGCTACCAATTCTCCGATACGGTGGCTGGGACCCTGCGCACGACGCTGCTGACCGTGGGTTGGACGCCTTCGATCACGGCGCTGTGGTGGGCCGACTTCATCCCGGTCGATGTAGGTGTGCTCGCCGCGGTGTCGCGCGACATTGACGTTTTCGCGTCCGTTGGCCTTGGTGACCTGCTGCACCCGGACACGGTGATCTGGGCGAATGTGGGTGCGAATTTCCGGTTCTGAGGCCGGCTAGTCGCCGAACGGCGGGGGGTCCGACGCGCTCGGCGCGCGGATCCTCAGGCTGACGCCCTGGACCATGCCATCAAGGAAATTGCCCTCGAGCGGCAGCCAGGTGGCCCACCCAAAGGCACCGGAGACGGTTTCCGCGCCGAGTCCCAACGTCAACGTATGGACCTGGGTGGTCCCGTGTTGCCAGCCGGCGCGGATGCGCGCCCCGCCTGCGACCACCTCGGCGCCGGCCCCGACGCGCCAAGAGAGGTCGTCGGGATCGATGTCGACCTGGGCTGCGAGGGCGCCATATTTGGTATCTTCGAAGCGGACCCCGCCGCCCAACAACATCGGTCGGTCGCCGGTAGTGTCCAACGACGAAATCACGTTTCGCGCAAAGGTCGAAAGCGACAGCTGCGAGATGGGGCGCCCGGCCAAGCCGAAATCCAAGTTGCCGGTCGTACCGTCGCCGCCTTGGTCGTGGTCGAAGAACGAGACGTCGCCACCAACGCCGAGCGCGATGTGATGCTCGGGGTCGTGGAAGGCGATGGCGCCGAGGAGATCATGGGTGCGGCGCACGTTGGTCAGCGTGCTTCCGGTCACCTGCCATCCCGGTAGGTCCTCGGTCCTGAGCGCCGGGGACGTGCGGTCGCCCGCGTAGCCGAGGCCGAACGCGAGGAAGCGGTTGGTGCGCGCGTCGACGGCGGAGACGTCCCAGTGAAGGCCCCCTTCGGTGCCGTAGGCGAAGCCGGCCTGAACGTCGTAGCGCTCGCCGAGACCCAACGACGCCGGCGCCGCGCCGATGGCGGCGTTGTCCTCCGGATCGGCGCCCGACGTGTCGCCCATCGCAAGGGTCTCGACGTGCATTGGCACATCGGCGGCGCGAGCGGTGCCGGGAGCGATGAGTGCCCAGCAGATGGCGTTGCGAAGGGTCATGGGGCGAACTAGACGGGCCGGCTTCGGGGGGGGTGCCCCCCCCTAGCACCGGCACCCGGGCTTAGCCCGCGGCAGGAGGGCGGCGTGGAAGACGCGGACATCGGCCGGTTCCGGAAGCTGTTGGAGGATCGCTTGGCCGCGTTGCGGACGTCGGCCGGCGAGGCCATCGGCCAGCTGACTGACGAGCGCGAACCGTACGCCGACGCCGTCGATATCGCAGCCGAAGAATCCGACCGCGAGTTCGCCCTTCGGGTCCACGACCATGAGCGCATTCTCGGCAAACAGATTCAGGCGGCCCTCAAACGGATGGACGAAGGCGAGTACGGCGTGTGTGTCGCGTGCGGCGAGGACATCCACATGGGCCGTCTCGCCGCCCGTCCGATGGCGACGCACTGCATCGACTGCATGACGGAAATTGAGCAGCGCGAAGGCGACCCCGTTCCGGGTGGTTCCTTTGGGACTTTGTCCTAGCAGGCTGCTGCAAAGCGCCGTCCTGCTGCGCCCGCGGGGGCATCCCGCCCCGCGGCGTCACGGTGGCTGATCGGCTGGTCCGCGTTGCGGTCCCGCGCCCAGTCGATGCTGCGTGGACGTGGTCGGTACCGGCCTTCTTCCCCGACCTGCGGCTCGGCCACGCGGTGAGCGTCCCGCTTGGCGCTTCCATCGAGACGGGTTGGGTTCTGGGAGCCGGAACCTACGACGGCTTGAACCCGGCGAAGGTGCGCCAAGTCCAGGCCTTGCTGGATCCGGTGCCGGTGTTCGACGAGGCCCAGCTCGGCTTCTTCCAGTGGATCGCCGACTATTACCTGGTCCCATTGGGGATGGTGTTGGCGACGGCGCTGCCTGGGCGCGGCTCGGGCCGCGGGCGACGGGTGCTCGAGGCCACCGACGCGGGCCACCAGGCCCTTGCGGAGCAGCGGGTCGGGACCGAGGCCCTCGCCGTCCTCCGTGCGCTCGTCGCACGGCGCGGCATCACGGTGCGCCAGCTGGCGGACCGCATCGCGGACGAGGTCGCAGCCGACGGCCTCGCCCGCCTCGTCGCCCAAGGCGTCAAACAAGGGTGGTGGGCCTGGGACGTCCAGGAGGGGCGGGGTTTCGGTGGCCAGGTCGCTACGGTGACGCTGACTCGACCCGCCGCGGTCGTTCGGGAGGCCGTTGGCAGGGCGCCGCGCCAGCTCACGGTCGTCCAGGCGCTGGAGGCGGGGACGTTGGACGTCGACCACGTCGTTCGCGCCCTTGGCGCTACGGCGCGGCCAGCGCTGACGGCCCTTGCGCGCGCCGGTCACGTCGTCCGAGGGACCCGGGAGCGCCGCGACCCCTTGCTGGAACATGAGGTCGCCCCGTCTTTTGCGCCGTCGCTGAATCCAGACCAGCAGGCGGCCATCGCGGCCATCGCGGGGTCGACGCGCCCGACCTTGTTGTATGGGGTCACGGGCTCAGGGAAGACGGAGGTCTTCCTTGGGGCCACCGCTGCGGTGCTTGAGCAAGGCCGCCAAGTTCTCGTGCTCGTTCCGGAAATCGGGCTGACGCCCCAGCTCGTCGGACGCTTCCGAGCCCGCTTTGGCGACGGCGTCGCCGTCTTGCATTCCGGCTTGACGGGCGCCCAACGCCTCGGGCAGTGGCGCCGGGTGCGCGCCGGTGAAGCGTCCGTCGTCGTTGGCGCGCGGTCGGCGCTTTTTGCGCCCTTTGCGCGGCTTGGCCTCGTCGTCGTCGACGAGGAGCACGACGACTCCTACAAGCAAGACGACGGCGTTCCGTACCATGCTCGCGATTTGGCCGTCGTCCTTGGCCGCCGGGCCGCGTGCCCCGTCGTCTTGGCTTCGGCGACGCCGTCGCTGGAGAGCTGGCACAACGCCCTCGAAGGCCGGTACGCTCGGGTCGATCTGCCGCAGCGGGCGACGCCCCGTCCCCTGCCTGACGTATTGCTGCTCGATCGAGCCGAAGAGGTCGGTCCCGAGGGGGCGCCGCGGCCCGTGCTCATGCGCGAGGCCGTCGACGCGTTGCGAGAAGCGATTGCGTCGGGCGGCCAGGCGGTCGTGCTGTACAACCGACGCGGCTGGGCGACGTTGGTGTCGTGCGAGGGCTGTGGCGCCAGCTACGCGTGCCCCCAGTGTGCCATCGAAATGACGCTGCACAAGGGCACATCGGAGTTGGTGTGCCACTGGTGCGCGCTGCGGGTGCCTTTCACGGGCTCCTGCCCACGCTGCGGGTCTGCGGACCTCGACCTTCGGGGGCAGGGCACGGAGCGCATCGCGGACGCTGTGAGGGAGGCCCTGCCCGGTGTCGAGGTGCTGAGGATGGACGCGGACACCACCGCCGTCCGTGGCAGCCACGCACGGCTGTTGGATCGGTTTCGCGAGGGTGAGGCCGGCGTGTTGCTCGGGACGCAGATGATCGCGAAAGGGCACGACTTTCCCGACGTTCGCGTCGTGGTCGTCGTCTCGGCCGACCAGCCGCTGCGGCTCCCGGATTTCAGAGCTGCGGAGCGGACATTTTCATTGCTTGTCCAGGTGGCGGGTCGCGCAGGCCGCGGTGACGCGCCGGGCCGCGTCGTCGTCCAAACCTGGCGCCCCGACCACTTCGCGATTGCGAGCGTCACCGATCCGGCGCGCTTCTACCGCCAGGAAATGCGCCTGCGCGCGACCCTACGGTATCCGCCCTTTGCGCGCCTTTGTCTCGTTCGTCTCGACGGGCTCGATCGAGACGCGGTGCGTTTGGCGGCCGATGGGCTCGCGCGGCAGGCTCGGAGGCTCGCGCGACCCCATGCGTCCGTGGCGGTGATGGGCCCCGCGCCATCGTCGGCCGCCCGGGTCGCCGGACGGTGGCGCTTCCAACTCGTGTTGCGCGGGGAGCAGATGGGGCCGTTCAGGGCGTTTCTCAGTGAGCTCAGGCCCGTGTTGCTCACGCCTCAGAAGGGTGTGCGGGTGGCCTGGGACGTCGATCCACGAAACCTGGGCTGACCGACGCGATAGGGCGCCCGCCCTGGGGGGGTCGTGTTCGACGCCTTCGTGCTCGCTGCAGGCTTTGGGACCCGCCTTCGGCCCCTGACCGCCACGCTGCCCAAGCCGCTTGTGCCCGTGTGCGGCGTACCCATGTTGGATTGGGCGGTCGACGCTTTGATCCGGTCCGGCCTTCGTCGGGTGCTCGTCAATGCCCATCACGCGCCGGAGCCTTTGCTCGCTTGGGCCGCTGGCCGCCCGGGCGTCGAGGTGTCGGTCGAGGCCGACATCCTCGGCACGGGAGGGGGCCTGCGCCTGGTCCGCGACAAGCTGTCCCCCCGGTTCGTGGTCGTCAACGGGGACGTGTTGCACACCGTGGACCCGCAGCGCTTGCTCGACGCCGTGATCCCCGGTGGCTGTGCACTGGCGCTCCGGCGAGACCCCGCCGCTGCTACCTATGGGCCCGTCGCGATGGATGCTGAAGGCAGTGTCGTCACGCTGCGCAGCTACGCGGGGCCTGAGCCGGTAGGGGAGGTGACATCCGACAGCCACTTCACCGGCGTGTGGGCGGCCGACCGGTCGATCCTGGACGACGTGCCCGAGGGCTTTGCGGACGTTGCGTCAACGGCCTGGCGGACGCTGCTTCCTGCCCGACGCCTGCGCGGTGTGCTCACCGGAGGCCCGTGGCTGGACGTCGGCGACCCGCATGGATGGTGGGCGGCCAATTTGGCGGTCCTTCGCGGCGAGGTCGACCTTGGCGTCGACCCCTTCCTCCGAGCCGAGGCTGGCCTAGACGTCGCCGGTCGTTCCAAAGGGGTACGTCCCGACGGCGTCGAGGTGCATGGCGCCGTGTGGATTGGCGAGGGCGCTCGCATCGCGCGCGGCGCGGTGCTGCGGGACGCCGTCATCGGTCCCGGAGCCGTCGTAGGAAGGACACGCGTCGAACGGTCCGTGGTGTGGGCGTCGGCCATCGTGGAGGAAGCGTTGAGCGACGGCGCCGTCGGGCCATCCGGGGAACGGCTCGCGTTCGGATCTCAACGCGATATCCGCCCGTAGGAGTCGCTCATGGTCGCCATCCTCGCCCTATGGGGCTGCGGCAGCGGGCCGAAGGGCTTCACGGAAGTCGATTCTGCGGTGGTCTGGCACGTCACCGGTCGTGGGGTTCAACGCCTTAGCTTCACTGCGGAGGAGACCTACGTGCTTGGCGAGTGCCTCGCGCGCGCCAAGGTCGTGCCGCCGGATACGACCGAGCCGCTGTTGCCGGAATCCTACCTCCTCGAGGTGTCGGACCGGCACGGGACACGAAGCCTCGAACTTGCGTCGGCGCACCTTCTGCGCGGCGCAGGGGCGACGTACCGCTCGGACTGCGTCTATACCCTCGTCGCCAACGCGGGTCCCTGAGCGGGCGCAGCCAGGGCATTGACAATCGTGTCGACGAGCCCTGGCCCGTGTGTTCCCCATCCGAGCCAGTGAATGCCCGGTGCGCGCGCGGCCAGGGCGCGCAGTCGCCCATGGTGGCCGCGGGTGGCCTGGGGAATGCGAACACGGCGGACGTGGGTGACGACGGGGGGACCGGTCACGCCTTCGACTTCTTGGAGCACCCGTTGTGCGGCCGCAATCAGCTCGGCGTCGGTGCCACGTGCCGAATCGGGGTGGCGCCCCCCGCCCATCATCACGCGCACGAGGCGGTGCCCGGGCGGCGCCGTGTGGGGAAGGATGTCGGAGACCCACAAGATGCCGAGCGCGTCCGTCCGTTCGCGGGGGTCCGCCAGCCAGCCGAAGCCGCGACGCTTCTTGGCGTCCTCAAAGCCCAAATGAACGGAGGCGAGGGAGTGGGTCGGGAACTCCGTGGGGTCTCCGCCGACGAGGTCTGCGGCCGCCGAGGGTGGGGCCGCGAGCACAACGTGGTCGGCTTCGAAGCTCCCACCCCGGGCGAAGACGACCCAGCCGGGGCCGTCCGCGTCGATACGAACCGCTTGGGTATCGTAATGGACGGCTTCCACGGCGGAGACGAGCGCGTCGACCAGCGCTTGCCAGCCAGGGCGGAGGGTCCACGGTCGCCGGGGCGCGGACGCGTCGGCTGGCGCGCGACCACGGAAGAGCCCGCCACGGCGCTCGGCCTCGACCCACGCGGGGAAGACGCCGCCAACCTCAAGTTCCTTGGGGTCTCCGCCGGTGACGCCGCCAAGCAAGGCGCCGCCAAGGGTGTCGGCGACGCCGTCACCCAGCCGTCGTCGCAAGAAGGCGTCGACGGTCTCCTCGGGATTTGGGACGGGCGGAATCCACGGCTCACGGAGGGCCCGCCAGGTGGCGCGGCACGACAGCGGACGTCCCGCGACCACGCCCCACGGGGACAAGGGCGCCACCTTCCCTTGGTGGAGCAGGGCTGGGCGTCCTGGCTCGGAGACGACGACCTGTTCGCCGAGGCCAAGCGCGTGAATCAGGCGATGCGGCACCCCGTGGCCACCGCGCATCGTCTGGGCGGCCCGTTCGAATAGCCATGGGCCGTGGTGGTCCGTGCCAAGCACGCCTCCGGCGTCCGGACTTCCTTCGAGCACGGTCACCTGCGCACCTTTGGCTTTCCATGCCCAGGCCACGGTCAGCCCGGCGATCCCGCCCCCGACCACGACGACGCGGGTCACGGTCCCTTGGACCGCCCGTTGCGCTCGCGCAGCCAGACGTCGAGGCGCACGGGTTCGAAATCTTGCTCGTCGTCCCGGCCATACCAGGTGCGCAGCGCCTTTTCGAAGACGGGATTGCACAACACCATCGGGCTGCGCTTCATGCGGAGCGTCGTGATGGCGTCCCCGATGGCGTAGCCCTTGTGGCGGTGCAGGTAGGCGCCGAGCGCAAGGCCGCTGCGATTGAGGCCGGCGTGGCAGTGCCAGTAGGAGGCCCGGCCGTCAGCCGCCGCGTGCACTTCGTCGAGGAAGGCCTCGAAACTGGCCCGGGAGGGGACAGCCGCCTCGTCGAGCAAATCGAGCAGGCTGAGCATGAAGACGCGCCGGCGGGCCGGGTCACCGCGTGGAGTGACGCCGCAGAGATTGACGACTACCTCGGGGTCGACCTGCTCCCATGTGGAGGGTATTTCGCCCATCCAAATGGCCGAATCGCCGCTGAGGATGAGATCGGCGTCCAGTCCGTTCACCGTGGCCTCTGGGAGCCACGGCGCGTAACGTACCTGCGGGGGTGCCGCGGGCCGTCAGGGACTGGCAGTGGTCCCATCGGGTTCGGTCGCCGTGGCCGTGGCCACCGCGCCCGCTAGCAGCCATACGGCGAAGAACAGAAGGAAACCCGTGAGGAGCGGCGTCGTGGACGCCGTTTCCTCGTGCTTGACGACGAGGGATCGAGCCATGGGGAATTCCGGGGAGGGGGGGGCCGCGAACGCGGTGGGACGATCTACCCGGGTGCGGCAACGCTTGCACGTCGAATCGTAGATGCGAGATCGCCGAGTGCAACTGTCACTTGCTCGCCGCGCGCCAGATTCTTGACGGTCACGGTGTTGCTGTCCACCTCTTGGCCCCCGACGACGACGACATGGCTGGCACCCAGGGCGTCGGCGTGGCGGAATTGGGCCTTGAGTTTGGCGGTCCCGGCGTAGACTTCGGTCGGAATGCCCGCCGCCCGGAGGTGCGCGGCGGCGGCGAGGGCGTGTCGGCGACCCCGTTCTTCGGCCACAGCGACCACGACTTCCGCCCCGGCCGGCGAGGTCGGGAGCCGACCAAGGGCCTCAAGCACGACGAGGAGGCGCTCAAGGCCGAGCGACACACCGACGGCGGGGACGTCGCGACCGCTGAACATGCCGACCAGCCCGTCGTACCGTCCACCGGACGCGATGGTCCCGATCTGGTGGGCGTCGATGACGAACTCCCAGACGGGCCCCGTGTAGTAGTCCAGGCCTCGGGCGAGGGTGGCATCGAACGCCATGCGGACCTCGGCGACCCCGAGGGCAGCGGCGTCGTCCCAGAGACCGAGGAGGCCGTCGCGGGCTTCGGCAATGGAGTTGGCCATGTCGGGCACCCGCTCGATGAGGGCGCTCGACCAGGCGCGGAGACCATCGCGAGTGGGCGCCGACAGGTCGGACAAGCGCCAGAGCTCGGCGATGGCCGAGTCTGCGAATCCCCGGGCCGCAAGCTCCTTGGAAACCCCGTCGCGGCCAATCTTGTCGAGCTTGTCGACGGCAACGAGGAGGGCCCCTTCTTCGCCAATCGCGCCGACGGCCGCCGCCAAGGCGCGCAGCAGGCGGCGGTCATTGATGCGGCAAACGGCATCCGGCAAAGCGATGGCGTCAAGGGCGGCGAAAGCGACCGCGAGGCACTCGGCGTCGGCGATGCCTTGGGGGGCCCCCACGACATCGCAGTCGCATTGTAGGAACTCACGAAAACGGCCTTTGGCCGGGCGGTCGGCGCGCCAGACAGGCGCGATGTGATGACGCCGCCACGGCAGGCGAAGGTCAGCGTTCATTGCGACGACCCGAGCGAGCGGGACCGTCAGGTCGTAGCGCAGCGCGAGGTCGGCTCTGCCCGCCGTTCCCCCTTCACCGCGTTCGAGGATGCGGAAAATGAGCTTTCGACCTTCTTCGCCGTAGCGGCCCTCCAACGTCTCGATCCGCTCGAAGGCCGGCGTGTCGAGACCATGGAAGCCGTGGCGAAGGAAGGCGTCCCGAATCGTCTGGATGACGGCCGAGCGCGCAGCGAAGGTCTCGGGCAAGTAGTCGCGGGTTCCCTTGGGCAGAAAGACGTCCATGTCACTCGCTCGGTACGAAGGTGGTCCGTGCTAGGCCGGCAGCGGCCACTTCGTCCACGGTCACGGCGACGGGAAGCGCCTCGTTGGCGAGCCAGAGGGCAGCTTGGTCAGCGTAGTGGGGCGAGCCGAGGACGCCAGATTGGCCACCTGGCGCGACGTTCTGGCCGGTGACGCCGTCGGGACCCAGCTCGAAGACCATACGCATCACAGGGCCCGACGCGTAGCGGAAGCTGCGGCCCGAGAGCCCAGGGTTGCCTGCGTCGACGTTGCGGTTGTCGCCCGGGCGAGGAAACCACGTCAGACCGCGGCGAACGTCTCCCACCGGAAGGTCGTCCTGGAGGGGCAGCAAGTCGGTGTCCACGGCAAATGCCTCGAAGAGGCCCGTGAGGACCGGGTCGTCGAAGTAGCCGAGCACCATGCTCTTGAACTCGACCTGGTGACGCAGGCCCCAGATCCAGGCGGTCGGGTCGTCGGTCCCGAAGCCACCTTCGCCCGGTCCAGTCGACGGCGAGGTGAGGAAGTCGAGCGTGGCCGCGAGCGCAATCAGCAGGATTTCGTCGCTCGTTTCGGTGACGTCGGGCGTGGCGGCGTCGTCCCACCAGACCCGTTCGTCGGTTTCGGCGAGAACACCCACATCGCCAAGGGGTCGGTCGGCGCCACGCGCGGTCCACAATTCATCGAGGACGCGGAGACGGCCCGCGGAGCCTCCGTTGCGGAACACGCTGCCCGGCAGCAACTCGTCGTCCAAGGTGTGCACGTTGACATCGCCCAACCAGGTGTTCCAGATCATCGTGGCGATGGCGTCTTCCACCTCCCCGGCGTCTACGGGGTCGTAGAACGTGTCGACGCCGCTCGCGGCGGTGGCACCTCGGGCCAGCCAGGTCCGCAGGCGTTCGCGCGCGTCGGTGAAACGCGCCGCATTCGCTTGCCATAGGGCGGCGACCCGGCCGTTCGCTCCCAGCTCGTCTGGCGACAGGGTCTCGGCCCGGTCGAGCGCACTCAGCCAGCCCGCCAAGAGGCGCTCGGCGGTGACACTCGTGTGGTCGGCCTGGATGAGGGCCATGTCCTCGATGGTCGCGCCGCGAGCGACGGCGTCGGCGAGCCCGCGATCGATGGAGTCGGCGCGGAAGCCGTCGTCCCAGGGTCCGCCCATGTAGAGGACATCGTTGGTGAGGTCGTCGTCGAGCGAAAGGCCGCCCGGGTCGTTGTTGCCTGTGAGCAGGTAGCCAGTGCTCGATCCGAGCGCGTGTGGCGTGTCGGTCCACGGGACGATGCAGCGGGAAGGGTCGGGGTCGCCCTCGATGGCAGCGCCGTTGGCGTCTGTAGGGAGGGTGAAGCCGCCGAAGAGATTGCCGTCGAGCAATCTCTGCGGGTCGCCGCCGGGCAGCCAGCCGCCGGCGTCGTCGCGAAGTTGGTCGCGGCACGGTGTCATCTGGTAGCCGGCGTAGAGAATGTCGCCGTGGATGTCGGCGGCGACGAGGTTCTGGCTGTAGGCCTGAGCGCGGCGATTCAGGTCCGCCACTTGTTGGATGTCGGTGGCGGTGCCCATGGCGTCGTACATGCCGAGCAGATCGCCGGGGTCGAGGCCGCCGAAGTCGAAGCTGACCCCGCTGATGGCGCCGTCGCCGTCGACGTCGGCCGGAATGACCCATGCGCCCATCATCGACGCGAGGCCTGTGCCCGGCTCAGGCACGGTGTCTGCGGTTGCGGGGATGCCCTCGACGTCGGCCAGCCAACGGCCGTCCGGCGTTGTCCAGCGCGGGATGACTAGGGTCCGGGCCGGGGTGCCGCTGAGCGAGCTTGCGGCGACGACGACTGTCTCGTCTACGCGAATCAGGGGGACGTCGGCTCCCTGGTGACGCGTAGTCGCTGGCAGGCCGTCGGCGCCGAGGCCGACGGTCTCGGCGTACCAATCCGTGACGTCTCCGCTCAACTGAGTGGTGGACCACGCGACGTCGCCATTCGTCCCGACCGCGAGGACGGGCAAGCCGACGATCGTCATCCCCACTTGGTGGATGTTGCCACCACCGAGGTGGGCGTCGTCCAAGCCGATGCCGTACATCAGAGCGGGAATGTCGAGTTCGAGGTGGCCGTCGCCGGCAAGGAGGGCGCCGCCAGAGGCCGTGTGGGCGCCGTCGACGGCCCATGCGTTGCTTCCCCAGCCCTCTTCGTGATCGCGGCCCCTGGCGCGCTGCCACCGGTCGAGCTTGTCTCGGAGCCGTTTCCCCATCGACGCTTCAACGTTGGGGCCCGCGAGGATGGGGGACGGCGCCGAACGTAGGCCCGCGCCCGCCCATCCCGTGGCCGAGACCACGGGGTGGATCGGGTGGAGCGTCGCGAACGTGGCGCGCGCGAGGGCTTCCCGTTCGGCCTCGTGGGGCAGGCCAACGAAGGCGTTGTCCAGGGCGTCGTGGTCGACGGTACGGCCGACGTCGTCGGACTCGAAGCCGAGTCGGTAGAGCACCGCCCCTCCCACGGCAGCGACGTCCCGGACGTCGAAACGGACCATCATGTCCGCCGGGCTCTCGAAGCCGAGCAGGGAGTAGGCGAGTTCGTACTCGCTTGGCGGCGGAAGGGTTCCATCCGCCACGAGGTCGATGTAGGCGTTGACGCCGGCGGCGTAGCCTTCGTAGCGTTGGGCCAATTCGGGAGGCGCGGTTTGGACGAGGAGGTCGGTCGCGTGGGTCATCCCGATGCCGCGCGACTCCAGGTCGGCTTCCAAGGCGAGGTCGCCAAGCAGCTCCGACAGGCGACCCTGGGCCAATCGGCGGGCGAGGTCGATTTGGAAGAACCGATCGCGCGCGAGCGTGAAGCCCATGAGGACGCCGACGTCGTGAGGGTTCGTCGCGTAGATGTGGGGGATGCCCATTTCGGTCGTGACGACGACACCGGGCGCCGAAACGGGAACCGTAAAGCGCTCGGTCTCGGGGACGGCCTCGAGCGGCGTGGGACGGTGCGAGGCGTCGGTCGTCGGGTCGGTTGCTGTACAGGCGACGGCGAAGAGCGTGAACATGCGGCCGCCTAATGTGGCGATAGCGGAGTTAGCGGCGCGCCATGTTGTGGGCCTTCGTCGCTGTCGCTTGGTCCGTCCCCGAGGGCTTCTGGGAGGTATGGGGCGACGGCCAGGCCGAAGTGGCCGCTTACGCCGTGACCGTTCCGCGCTACGGTCAGCTGCGCCGCGGCGAAATGGTCGTCGTCACGGTCACCGAGACGTTCACGCGGGGCCAGCGCGTCAAGTCGGACGGTGGCCACGACGATGAATTCCCCGTCGTCAAACAACATGTGATGCTCGACTTTCAGACCGGCATCTACGACTACGACACGGCGACGAGCACGTTTGTGCCCATCGACGGCGCCGTCCCCACGAAGGTCGCATTTTCGGCCCAAGAGTGGTGTGGCTCCACCGCGGACGTGTGGGTGCTGGACGGGCCAACGTCCCGCTGGGACGCCCACAGTTACTTTGATGGCGAAGGGGATCGTAGGCATCGACTTCCAGTGCCGACTGGGGCCGTCGTCGCCGATGCGCTGCCCTGGCTCGTACGCGGCCTGGCGGGCGAGGTGCCGGAAGGCGACCATCCCTACATGGCCCCGTTGCGCGACCTTCGCTTTCACCACGTCGACCCGAGTTGGGGTCAGGTGACGCTTTCGAAGAGCGGCCAGGAAACCGTGGTCGTGCCGGCGGGCAGCTTTGAGGTGGACGTCGTGTCGGCCGCAGTCAGCGGCGGCACCCGGACGCGCTACTTCGTCGAGCGGGGTCCCCATCGGCGCGTCGTGCGCATCGCGTCGGACGACGGCTTCGACGCCATGCTCACCGGCGTCAACCGCAGCGCCTATTGGACGCAGAACGGGGAGGGGGCGGAAGCCGGGCGGGTCGCGCTGGGCCTGCCCGCGAGTCCCTGGCACGCCCCCTGATGACCCCTGCGCCAAGCGTGGACGTTCGCCCGACACACGTCATCGTCGACTTGGACCGATTGCAGGCGAACTACCGCGCGATTGTGGCGCACGTGGGTCGGCCCGTCATGCCAGTGCTCAAGGCGAACGCCTATGGCCACGGCCTCAGCTCCTGTGCGCGAGCGTTGCAGGGGGTCGGGGCGACCCACTTCGCCGTGGCGACGATGGAGGAGGGAGCGGAGCTGCGCGCCGCTGGCGTTGGCGGCCGCATCCTCGTCCTCGGTGGGCTCAGCGCCAGTCAGATTCCCGAGTTCCTGAAGAACGGCCTGGACCTCACTGCGAGCAGCGTCGACAAGCTGATCGCCGTCGATTCCGTCGCCAAGCGGCTGGGTCGGCGGGCGACCGTCCACCTCAAGTTCGACACGGGGATGGGCCGCATTGGGCAGCACCACGAGACGGCCCACCTGCTGATCGAGGCCGCGAACCGGGCCAAGAACGTCGATGTCGGAGGCATCTACAGCCACTTGGCGACAGCCGACGAGGTGGACGCCTCGTTCGTGCAGGTCCAGGTCGAACGCTTCGCTGCCATTGCGGACTGGTGGAGTTCTCGAGGCCTGACGGTGCCCACGCGCCACCTCGCGAACAGTGCCGGCGTCCTTCGCTTCCCCGAGACTTGGTGCGACCTCGTCCGGCCAGGGCTCATGCTCTACGGGGTAGCACCGGCGGCCCATCTCCCCGTGTTGCCGGGAATGCGCGCCGTGCTCTCGTGGTGGACGCGGGTCGTCTACTTCAAGGTAGGTCGGAAGGGCGCTGGCGTCAGCTACGGCCACACATGGGCGCCCGCGCAAGACACGCGCCTCGTGACGATTCCGGTCGGCTACGGAGACGGGTACATGCGGCGAATGTCGGGTCGGAGCCACGTGGTCATTCGGGGCCAGCGGCGGCCCGTCGTGGGGACCGTCTGTATGGACATGGCCGTCGTCGACCTCGGCCCTGACGGCGAGGCCTACAACGGCGACCCGGTCTTGTTGTTGGGCGATGTCGCCGCCGGGCGCGTCGAGGCCAGCGAACTTGCGGAGTGGGCGGGGACGATCCCGTGGGAGGTCCTCACCGCGATCCATGCGCGCGTGCCGCGGGTCTTTCGGGGCGGCCTCAGCCCAGGGTGAAGCGGAACGTCTCGGATCCAATCCCGAGTTGCTCCCCGCCAAACAGGGGCCGAGTCAAGATGCGCTCGCCGTGGACGAAGACGCCGTTGGCGCTGCCGAGGTCTTCGGCGACCCAACCGGTGGGTTTGCGGCGCAAGATGGCGTGGTGCCGCGACACGAGCGGGTCATGGGCGAGTTGCAGGCCATTGTCGCGCGCCCGGCCAATCGTCAGGTCGTCGCTGAAGCGCCGAACGACAGCGACGTCGAGGACGGTACCGGTCAGGATGGCAGACGCGGTGACGGGGTGCACGGGGAGCGGGGTGGCACTGTTGACGGCCGCGAGCAGGTCTGCGCGCGACGTGACTTGGGTCTCGTCGTCGTCGTCCTCGAATACGCCGTCCCAGCCGGTGTGGTGGGAAATGGCCTGCGCGATCGCCGCGAGCGCTTCCCGCTCCTCAGACTGGACTGCGCGGAAGCCGAAGAGACCGCCGGCGGCCTCGGCGACGCGCTGGCAGAGGTCGAGGACATCGTCGGCCGTGCCGGGGCCTGTGGGCACCTGGGGCATGCGTCCAAGTGCGAACAGTGCGCGGCGGGCGCGCGACATGTAGGCGTCGGACGGCCGGTGGGTCAGCCATTGGTCGAGCAGCGCCCGCGCCGGGGGCGTCAGACCGAAACGTTCGGCGGCCACGGACGAGATGACCGCTCGTTCAGCCACCTGAATCGCGCCATCTGCCCAAGCGACGTGGACAAGGGGCAACAGGGCGATGGCGCGGAAGGTGTCCGCGTCCACGCCCAGCCAGATGAGTTCGCGGCGAACCGCGTCGAGTTGCATGGGGCCCGCTACCGCGGCCGCGCAACCCGATCGAGCCAGCGGCCGAGGATGGGGCGCGGCACGACCCAGTCGACGTCATTTCGCTCGCCGTTTTCGACCTCCCAGCGACGCCAGCGGGTGCCGTCGCTGGCGACGACCGCTTCCGCCACCCCTTCGCCGTCCCGGCCACGCAGTACTGCGCCGTCGAGGCCAGAATCGCGTTCGAGCAACTCGACCGGTGGCAGGCCAGGGGGTGGATCGCGGCGCGCCGCGTCGATGGCGGCGTCGAGCGTCTCCTCGCGGGGGACGAAGATCTCGCGGATGCGGGCCGCGAGCCGGTCCACGTCGGCGACGTCCACGCGGACGCCGTCGCGCTCGAATGTTCCAGGGCCCGCAGGGGCGCCTTCGAAGAGGTCGCTCATGGGCCGTCCACGCGCGACAGGTTCGCCCCGTCATGAACGAGGCGGACGGGCTTGGCATCGAGTTGGGTCGCGAGGTGAACGGGTCGGCCCCAAAGGGCTGCGAGGTTGCCAAGCACGGTCGTCGCGTAGTTCAAGTCGAGGTCGGGCCCTTCATGGTCATGCGCGAGGCACAACACGCCTTGGTTCAGGCCGTTGCCGTCCACGACGGAGATCCGGGGGGTTCCGCGCGAAGCCAGCATCGAGAGCAGTCCTTTCTTGACGTCCGCGAACTCCTCCGACGCCAACTCCCACGATTGGGACTTCGCGTCGTATTTCTGGGTGAAGAACCCCTGTTCGCGACAGAAATCCTCGGTGAGGAAGGCGTCGAGAAACGTGACGTCGTTGTGCGTCGACCGAACCTCGAACAGCTTCTTGCGCCCAAGATGCGCGTGGGTGTCCCACTGCCTACGCGCCTCGGGCGACGTCTCCTCCAGCCAGTCCTTGCCGAATTGGCCGCGGTCCCAACGCCGCTCGATATGGCGCCAAAGCTCGACGCCGAGCTTGTAGGGATTCAGCCGTCCCGGTTGCTGGGCCGTCGTTCCGCTGTGGTGGTCACAGTAGTCGACGACGTCGCCATCCGTCAGTACGTGGCGGGTCATCAAATGGGTGTGCCAGTAGGTCGCCCATCCTTCGTTCATGATTTTCGTTTGTGCCTGGGGTGCGAAATACATCGCCTCATCGTGAACGATGTGCAGGATCTCGGCCTTCCAGGCCGGCATCCGCGCGTGTTCGATGACGAAGGCGAGCACGTCCCGTTCCGGATGTTCCGGAAAGCGCTGGTCAGCCGTCTCGCGCTCGGCCCGTTGACGCTGCGCGTCGAGCCACTCTGGCGGGTTGACATACCGGTCCATGTAGGCCTTGGCCGGAAGTCGCGCAGCCGCGTCGCTTGGCAGGTCGTCGATGACCTCCTCGTCTTTCGGACGCGCAATGTGGTCTCGGTAGGGGTCGACGAGGTTGTCCAGCGACAGCGCCAGATCGATCGTGCGCTCAACCTCATCGACGCCATGCCGCGCCATGAAGTTGCGGACGCGCGTCGCATGATTCGCCATCTGGTCGAGCATCTTGCGGTTCGTGTGCCGGAACCAGGCATTGTTCTTGAAGAAGTCGACGTGGCCGAACACGTGCGCCATCACGAGCTTCTGGTCGACGTCCAAGTTGCAGTCCATCAGGTACGCGTAGGCGGGGTCGGTGTTGATCACCATCTCGTAGATTTTCGAAAGCCCGTATTCGTAGCTCTTGTTTGTCTCAAGAAAGTCCATCCCGAAGCGCCAGTGTGGGTAGCGGGTCGGAAAGCCGCCGTAGGCCGCGAGCATGTTGATTTCTTCGTAGGTGCACATCTCGAAGATGGTCTCAAAGAAGTCGAGGCCGTAGCTGCGCGCCAGGCCCTCGATCCGAATTCGTTCCTCTTCCAGGTTGGAGGGAAGCCCTCGGCCGTCGCGAAGGAACCGGTTGGGAATCGTGCTCATCTTCCCCTCCCCAAGAGGTCGCGGATTGAGCCCAGAATGGCGTCCTTGCTCTCGACGCGACTGAGCGCCACCCGTTCGTCGTCGGTGAACGCGCCGCGCAGGTCTTTGAGAAACTGGCCCGTCCCGTAGGGGGAGTCGACTTGGGCGTAGGCGAACTGGTTGACGAGGGGAAGAATGGACTGACGGACGAGGTCCACGCACTTCGCCGTATCCGTGGCCGACCAGTTGTCGCCGTCCGAAAAGTGGAAGACGTAGTTGTTGGTGGCGCTGGGGGGATGGTCCCGCTCGATGAGGGTCAGCGCCAGTTCGTACGCGCTGGAAATGAGCGTTCCGCCCGACTCCCGCAGGCGGAAAAAGGTCTCGCGGTCGACCTCCCGCGCCGTCGCGTCGTGGACGATGAACCGCGTGGTGACCTCTCGATAGTTGTGCTGGATCCAGGCGTCGATCCAAAATGCTTCGGAGCGGACGATTTCCTTCTGTTCCTGGCCCATACTTCCCGACACGTCCATCAGGTACAACACGGTGGCCGTGCTGTGGGGGATGGGCTGGGGGACGGCGGAGCGGTACCGGAAGTCCTCCCGAACTGGCACGAGCACAGGGCGCTTGGGGTCGAAGGAGCCCGAGGCGACCTGGCGGCGCAAGGCCTGGCGCCAGGTCCGGCGCGTGTGGCGAAGACTGTCGGGGCCAACCCGGGAGATGCCCTTGAACCGGTTGAGGACGGTTGGGGCGCTCGACGCGCCGCGGGGTTCGATTCGCGGAAGTGAAAGCTCCTCGCCGAGGATCTCGGCGAGCTCAGCGACGCTCAGCTCCACGTCGAGCTCGTGTTCGGCGGTGTCCTCGCCGGCCTGCCCGGGACCACCTGGCCCTTGGCCTACGCCTTCACTCTCGTTCTTTCCGTGACGCAACCGGGGGATGCCAATCTGGGGCAGGGGAATCGACACGAGGTCCTTTCCCTTGCGGCCAATCAACTCGTGGTTGGACACGTAGCGCTTGAGTTCGCGGCGGATCCGGCCCTTCACAATGTCGCGGAAACGCCCAAGGTCACTGTCGATGGGCAACATGGGTCACCGCTTCTCGGCATCGCCCCGTGCAAAGATGCTGGCGACGTATTGGAGCACGTCGCCCGCACACACGGGGCAATAGCCGTGATGGTCGATGAGGCGCTGGCGGACGACGTCGATTTTGGCTTGGGTTTCGGCGTCGGTCGCTTGGCTGACGAGGCTTGTGAGCTTGATGCTGTCCTTGCTGTCCTCGAACATCTTGAGCTCGAGCGCGCGGTGCAGGCGCTCGTTGGCGGTGTAGTCGAACGTTTTTCCGTCGAGGGCGAGTGCGCCGATGTAGTTCATCAACTCGCGACGAAAATCGTCCTTGCGAGCTTCCGCGATATCGATCTTCTCCTCGATGGACCGCATCAGTCGTTCGTTTGGCTCCTCGGCCGCTCCCGTGAATGCGTTCTTGACTTTCTCGCGGAGTACGTAGGCGCGCAGATTGTCGATGTAGTTGCCGGCGAGGCGGCGCATCGCTCCGTCGTCTGCCGCGATCGATTTCTGCACTTCGTTCTTGACCTGGTTGTCGTACTCCATTTTGACAGCGCCGAGCAGCTCTTTGTATCGGTTGCGCTCGGCCTCGCTGCGGATGAGGGAGTGGTGCCCCAAGCCGCTTTCCAACTCGTTGAGAACCATGAACGGGTTCATGCAGGTCAGCGATGGGTCGCGGACCAGCGCGTTGCTGATCTTGTCCTGCACATAGCGGGGCGAAATGCCCTCCAGACCTTCGCGTCTGGCCGCCTTTCGAAGCTCCTTGACGTGGTCCTCCGTGAATCCCGGGACCGAACGGCCGTCGTAGAGGCGCGCCTTTTGCACCAGCGTGAGTTTGGCGTTGTTCGGGTCCTCGAGGCGGGTGAGAACCGCCCAGAGGGCGGCCATTTCGAGGGTGTGGGGCGCGATGTGCGCGGCCACGCGGCGCCGGTGGAAGTCCTTCTGGTAGATTCGCGCTTCCTGGCTGGCGCGGGTGATGTACGGGACGTCGATCTTGATGGTCCGGTCGCGCAAGGCCTCCATGTACTCGTTGGACTCGAGGCGACGGAATTCGGGCTCGTTGGTGTGGCCGAGGATGACCTCGTCGATCGAGGTCTGTGCGAACTTCTTGGGCTTGACGCGGTGTTCCTGGCTTGCGCCGAGCAAATCGTAGAGGAACGCGACGTCGAGCTTGAGCACTTCGACGAACTCGATCATGCCGCGGTTCGCGACGTTGAATTCGCCGTCGAAGTTGAATGCTCGCGGGTCGGAGTCGCTGCCGTACTCTGCAATCAGCCGGTAGTTGATGTCGCCAGTCAGCTCGGTGCTGTCCTGGTTCTTCTCGTCTTTGGGCTGAAAGGTGCCGATGCCGACGCGGTCGCGCTCCGAAAGGACCAAGCGACGTACGACGATGCGATCCAGCAGCTTGAGCACGTCGCCGCCCACCTCGCGCATTCCCTCGCGGAACATGTGGCGGCAGACCGGGCACAATTCGCCGTCGATCCGGATGGGGTAGCCAAGCGCGGTCGTGTCGAGCGACGCGAGGACGTCCTCTCGACCCCAGTCTGGCAGCAGATGGAGCGGGTCCTCGTGCATGGGGCACGCGACTTCGCCATTCTCCGTTTTCCATGCGTAGGTGTAGAGGCGCCCATCGTTGGAGCGGCTGTAGGCTTCGATACCCTTTTTCAGCAGGCGGGCGATGGTTGACTTTGCCGAGCCGACCGGGCCGTGAAGCAGGATGACGCGGCGTTCCGGACCGTAGCCGAGGGCCGCGGCGTGGAGCACGCGGACGAGTTTCATCAGTTGGACGTCGACCCCAAAAACGGCATCGGCGCCGTTGTCGTAGGGGTCATCGAAGAAGTGGTAGCGCCGAATGACCTTGCGGTACTCGGTGCGCTCCGAAGAGCCGTGCGCGGCGACGAGGTCGTAGAGTCGCTGGTAGGCGTTTCGGGCGATGCGCGGATCGTCCTGGACGAGGGCCAGGTAGTCGGCGAAGGACCCCTCCCACAACAACTCACGGTAGCTCGCGACATCCTGGCGGGCTGCGAGGCGCGCAAGCAGGTCTTTCGTCGTCCCCATTCCTCCTCCCCGTTTCCGGACCAGCGGGCTGGTGGCCGGTGCGATTCAGGTGGTGCGAAACTGGAGAACGAGATGCGAGGTGATCTGAGCGTTTGGGCTCTACGTCCAACATGACACGGATCAGGCCGGCCGTGGGAACTTTCTGCACTCCGACCTTTGAACCCTTGGAAGTGGCACGCCCTTCCATCGTTGCGTCATGACCCGGCCCACCAACCGACGGCTGCGGCGAGACCGAGGGCGGTGGCGCCGAGCAGGAGGAAGGCGGTGACCGCGATGGCCCCCACCCATGGGATCCAAGACCCTTGGCGAGCGGGTGGCGGCGCAGGTGGGGGAGTCAGGTCTCGGAGGGCGTGGTGGACGGGTTCGGTCGTGGTCGGGCCGTAGATCTCTTCGACGTGGGTGACCCCGGCAAGTGACCCAGGGTCTCGTGGGGGAGGGGCAGCGGGCTGGTCGGCCATCCAGTGACGGATCGGGGCGGGCGGGAAGGCCGCCAGGCGGGACTCGAGGCGGTCGGCAACCTCGCCTGCGCTTGGTCGTCGTGCAGGGTCCCAGGCCAGCATCGCCTGCAGCAGGTCGCGGATCGCGCCCACCGATTCGGCGGCGAGGGCGTTCGTCAGGTGCGCATCGAAGAGGACGGGGTCAAGCGCGATCGAACCCAAGGCGCGTGCGTCGGTTCGGCGGTGGAAGCGTTCGCCGCGGACCGCCTCGTACAAGGTCGCGCCAAGGGACCAGACGTCGCAAGCGCCCGTCGTCTGGGCGTCGCTGAAGCACTCGGGCGCGACGTAAGGAAGGGACCCCACCATTTCGTCGCTACTCGTCCAGGCCTCGCGAAGGGCCCCCTCGAATCGCGCGATGCCGAAGTCGAGCAGCTTGACCTGGCCGTGGCGTCCGATCCGGATGTTGGCCGGCTTGACGTCGCGATGGACGAGGCGAAGCGGGCCAGCGTCCCCCTCGGCGTTCCAGGCTGCTTCAAGCGCAGAGGCGACCTGCGCGAGCACCGCGAGCACGCATGGCAGGGGCAAGGCTGGCCGGCGGCGCAGGCACGTACTGAGGTCGAGGCCGTCGACGTACTCTGTCACCAGGCCCGTTCGGCCCGCGAGGCGCACGCGATCCACCACATGGAGGATGGCAGGGTGGTCCAGGCGCGCCAGCAGGGACGCCTCGTCGCGCAGCCGAGCGAGCGCGCCGGCGTCCAGCGTGAGGTCCGATGTGAGGAGTTTGACGGCGACCGGCACCTCCAGGCCGCTTGGCGACGCCATCCTTGCGAGCCAGACCTCGCCGAACCCCCCTCGGCCAAGCAGGCGCTCGAGGTGGAAAGTCCGACGAACGTCTGGCATGGCGCAACCTCCGCTGCCGACAGGCTCCGCCTACGATACGCGATCCATCGTGGTGGGCAACCCCCACCTCAGGGGAGACTGGCATGGCGTCGGGGGCCGCGTGTCCGAAGTGCAATTCGAACCGGGTGGCCTGGTCGAGCACGAAGGGCCACGTTCCGGCGGATGTCCTGTCGTGCCAGGATTGTCAGACCGTGGTTGAAACCGAGGACTGGGTGTCGCCTGTCGCGCCGCTCTACCCGGGCCGATGTGTGAACTGCGGGGCGCGATTCGACGTCGACAAGTGCGTCAACTGCGAGCTCACCCGCAAAGAGGTCGTGCAGGTTCACTTTGAACTGCGCGGTCTCGTGCCCGGGCAGGCGACGTTCCACGACGCCGCCAAGGAAGCCGCGAGGATCGGCCGACGCGTCCTGGCCCTCAAGCTCGCAACGGCCGGTGCCGCCAGCAACGAGGCGGGGCGCGGCGTTCAATGTCGCGCGATGCGCATCTGGTTGTTGCAGGCCCTCGGCCACACGGATGATGCGCTTCTCGACGCGCGCGCCTGGGTCGAGACGACGCCGGATCCTCCCGGCCTGGCCTGGGCGATCTACGGCCAACAGCTCCAACAGTCGGACAACAAGGGCGGGGCCTCCGACGCATACGGCAACGCCCTGCGCAAGGACGAGGCGCAGCACGCCCTCCGCGCCAAACGGGCGCGCCTTTTGTTGGACCTTCGCCGGGAGGGCCAGGCGTGCGACGAAGCGGTGCGGCTCATCGAGATGAAGGCGGACGACGCGAGCTTGACGGTCGCCGTCACGATCCTTGAAGAGTTGTGTGACGCCCACGAGAAGCGGTACCGTGACGACGAGGTCGGTCGCATGTTGGACCTGACCGGCGATCAGATCGAGCGGTCGGCACGGCTGATGGCCCATCGCGCTCGAATCTTCGGCGCCCAGGGCGACTACGCCCAGGCGAAGAAGTGGCTCAAGAAGGCTCAGACGGTCTTGGCAGACCTCGATATCTACGCGCGGGTGTTGACGACGGATTCTGAGGATTCGGGGACCGAGCGCAAGGGTTGGTGGTGGGGGAACTCGTCCTGACCTTGCTCGATTCGCTGCCGGATGCCGAGCCCATAGATCCACGCCTCGCCCAACGCGCCGCTTCGGGACGGACGGCGGACGCCGTGATCACGTGTCTGAACGCAGTCGACGAACGGCCGCGTCAAGCATCGGCGACGTTGAGGGACGCCCAGCGATCCTGGCGGCACCTTCACTCCGCAGAGCGGCGCTTGGCGATGGACGCGGTCCAGGACGGCCTGCGCTTCGGCGCGCTGCTGGACGAATTGGTCGACCAGCCGTCGGGCTGGCCAGGCCGCTACGCGAGATGGTTGGCCCACCGCGGGGGCCCGTCGGTCGCTGGCCAGCGGGCAGCGGCGCCGCCGCTTGGGAGGATCGGGGAGCTCGCGCGGTACCTGAATGTGGAGCGACGCGTGGCGGAGGCGTTTGCCGAGACGTTCGGCCCGCGGTCAGAAGCCGTCGCGATCGCGCTGCAGCAGCGGGCGTCGATTTGTGTTCGGGCCCATGGGGTGTCGCGGGCGGCGTTGGCTTCGTCGTTGGCGGCTGAGGGCATCGCGACGCGGCCGGGGCGTTGGCATCCCGCCGTGCTCCAAGTCGTCGGCCGGGCCCAGTTGGAGGCCACCGAGGCCTTTCGCAGGGGTACGTTCGACATCCTCGACGAAGCGAGCACCGTGGTGGCCGGGCTCGTTCCCGACGGTGCCCATGTGCTCGACCTGTGCGCTGGCGCTGGCGGGAAGGCGCTCGCCATGGCGGATCGCGGCTGCCGGGTGGTCGCCACGGATGTGCGGTCGGCGCCGCTTCGCCGTCTCCAGGAGCGTGCCGGCCGTTTGGGTTCGACCCTCGAGGTCGTCGAGCGATCCGCTGTGCGCCGGGGGTACGACGCCGTCCTCGTCGACGCGCCTTGTACGGGAACCGGAACCTGGCGTCGTCACCCCGAACGGAGGGCGTTTGTCCAGGACCTCGACGCGCTCCTTCCGTTGCAGCGGAGCCTGCTTGCCGAGGCCTTTGAGCGTGTCCGACCGGGCGGTCACGTCATCTACGCCACCTGTTCGTGGCTTGGCGCGGAGAACGACCTCGGCGACCACGCGCAACGCCAGGTGCCGGTCGGAGAGGCCTTCGGCTGTGAAGGCCCCCATGTGCAACTCGACCCCGACCGCCATGGCACGGACGCGTTCTTTGCGGCCGTGCTGAGGGTTGAGTAGCAGGCTGCGGCAAAGCGCCGTCCTGCTGCGCCCGCGGGGGCATCCCGCCCCGCGGCGTCGCGGGGACCCCAGGCTCGGTCTCCGTACGCTCGGTACGGCTTTCCTCGCCTTGCACCCCGTTCCTTGCGGGATCGGGCACCCACGCGGGCTCGCAACGAACGGCGCCGGTCAACACGCACGCCGGCACTCCGGCGAGCGTTTCGCCCTTTTGCGGCAGCCTGCTAGCCGCCGCTGGAGGCGTCAGCTGCGACGACGGCGAAGGGCAAGGGCGGCGAGACCCGCGAGAGCGCCCGCACCCGCGATGCCCGGGCCCGCGACGTCGCAACCGCCAAGGCTGGTCGCGCGAACGTCGACCGTGACCGCTGCGGCGCTGGTTCCGGCGTAGCCACCGAGATTCATCACGATGGTGTAGGTGCCGGCTTCCGGGAAGTCGATGAGCGGCTCCCAAGAGGAGAGCGGCCCGATGATGACCTTGCCGTCGGCGCTGCTGCCCTCGTGAACCGTCCAGGCGATGTCTTGCAGGCATCCGTAGACGGAAACATCCGAGCGGTTGAGCATCCGCCATTGCAGGCCATCAAGCGGCTCCGCGAGGAATTCCGGCTCGGGCATGCCGCAGGCGCGGACGTAGCCGACCTTGCGGAAGTTGTAGGTCCAGCCGTCGTCGCCGCACGCGTCGCGGTTGCCGTGCACGTCGACCTGAATCGTGTAGTTGCCCGGCTCCGTGTAGGTATGCTTGGCGTCGATTTCGGTGGACGATCCACCGTCACCAAAGCTCCAAACCGCCGAGTCGACTTCTTCGATCGTCTCGGAGACGACGATGCATTTGAGCTCGAAGGGCACCACTCCGATGGACAAGTCGTCGGACAGGGCGTGGCTGCATTCGAAGGTGGCGTAGGGGCCGTAGATGGCCGTGATGCCTTGGATGTCGTCGACGTTGATATCGGCCTGCGTGCTGTCGCACGTGCCGGCCGCCCAGTACATCGTGGCGCCGCGCAGATCGGCGTCCCCGCAGGGCTCGTCTTCCTCGCACGAGTGACCCATCCCGAGTGTGTGGCCCACCTCGTGGGTGGCCACACCGAGGATGTCGGCGCCGCCGTTGCAATCGCCCTCGACGATGTCTTCGTGGCTGTCGAAGATCACGTTGTCGTTGAAGATGATGTCACTGTCGTCGGCGTGGTAGTACTGGACGTCGTTGATGACCTTCGCGATGCCGAAGGGAATCGTCAGCGTGACGGCCCAGGTGCCGGCTTCTTCGATGTCGGCGTCGACGTCGTTGAAGGTGATCCAGTTCTGGTCGTTGGCACTGTTGAAGCCAGTGTTTTCGCAAACGCCCATGTAGGTCGACCTGATCTCGGCACACGGCGCGGCCTCCCACGCGGCGTAGGCCTCTTGGGCCATCGTCGCGCAGTAGCCGGGCTGGTCGACCGTTTCTTCGCAAGCGGAGTCGGCCGCGCCGTTGTCGGCGACCCAATACTCGAGCGGGAAGTCGTCAGGCAGCCACATCGATTCCGTGTGGGTGAACGCCTTGGCGGGGCCCGCCAGGAGCAGCGCAGCGAGGGTGAGGGTGGGGCGGGTCATCGCGGCATCCTCCGCTCGGTGGCGTTGATTCGTTGGAGCTCGGAGTCGTCGACGCCGGGGATCGGTTGTCCGTCCCAGCCGGCCTCGACGCGACGCGCGATGCGCTCGGTGAGCGCCGCGAGGTCGTGGCGGTTCTCGGGGGCCGGGTGGGGGAGGAAGCGTGCGTCGAAGGTCTCGCCCGGCTTGGCTTCCCAGCGGCGGCCGTACAGGTCACCCGTCTCGGGGTCGCGGCGAACGGTGTACTTGCCCAGGTATTTGGAGACGAGCACGGTTCGGCCGGTGCGAGGGCTCTGGTAGACGAAGGCAAACAGGTCTTCGTCGACGGAGAAGCCGGCAGAGCCGGGGACGTGGGTGGTGACCGCGCCGAAGGTGCCGCCCATCTGGTCGATCACGACCTCGCTGGGAGCGTCCTGGCCCTTGTAGGACTGGGCGACGCGGACGCGGGCGTGGGTCCAAACCTTGCCGCGTTCGTCGAGGTCGGTCCAGACCTCGGTGACGGTGCCGCGGATGACCCAGGTGCTGGCATCGGCGATCTGTTCGATGGTGAGCGGCGCGAGGGTGGTGGCCGTCGCGGTCGGCGCGGTGGCCAGCGCAAGGGTCAGCCCTACGGCTGCAATGGCACGGACGATGGCCCTCATGGGGGTTCTCCTGCGAGCCGCGGGACTAGCCTACGGCGTTCTCATGCACAAGGAGGTGGTCGGATCGTGGCCGATGTTCACAGTCTTCACGGATGCGGGCCTGCCGTTGGCTTGTCGTGGGGGGTTGGTTAGCAGGGCCGGCCCCCCGGGCACCTGGGGGGCAACACAGGGGCCGCATCTCGGTCCTGGGGGTCGGTGAAGCATGATCCGCTTCCGCAACGTTCGCTTGGCAATGCGCTTCGTGGCCATGATGGTCGCGCTCTTGGCTGCGCTGCCTGCTTGGGCCGTCTCTGGCGGCCAGCTGCGCGTCGTCGTCGAGGACACCGAGCAGCTGCCGGTTCCGGAAGCCGAAGTTCGGGTCTCCAGCCCGCAACTGATCGGTGGCGAGCAAAAACGCGTCTCCGATGCGAACGGCGAGGCGCTGTTCACGGAGCTTCCGCCTGGCCTCTACACGATCCGGGTCACCAGTACGCTTGGCGGCGTGACCGCCATCGACGTCGCCGTCGACCTTGGCCGCACGACCGTTCAGAAGCTGAAGGTCAGCGGTGGGGAGGGTACCGAGGTCGAGGTCAAGGGAACGCGCGCGGCCGTCGACGTTGAGAGCACGAGCCGCAGCACCGTGCTGACGAAGGAGTTCCTCAACAACGTTCCGACGGGCCAAACCTACCAGGACGCGATCTCTCTGACCCCTGGCGTCACCGGCCAGGGCGGCAACAAGAACATCGGCGGCGGCGCAACGAACGAAAACACGTACATGTTGGACGGTGCCAACATCACCGACCCCGTCACGGGCACGTTCTCCGTCAACTTCAACTTCGACGCGATCGCGCAGATCGAAGTTCTGCTCGGCGGCTACATGCCCGAGTACGGAACGAGCGTCGGCGGCATCGTCAACCTCGTCACGGACTCGGGCAGCAACGAACTCGAGTTCATCGTTTCGGCGGACTACACGAACGGTGCCTGGTCGCCAAAGTACGACGCTCGCTATTCGGCGGACGGGCTTCAGATCGCGGTCACCGGCTTTGATCGCCAGTACGAGATCCTGACACTCCGCAGCCGCGTGTCGGGGCCCATCGTCCGCGACAAGGCTTGGTTCATCCTGAGCTATCAGATGGACCGCAGCCTCATCGCGGTCGCCGGCGTCGATCAGCCCCGCGACTTCGAGGGTCACTACATCCTGTCGAAGTTGACGGTTCAGCCGAGCGAGGATCACCGTCTCACGGCCTTCGTTCAGCTCGACCCGACCACGATCGACAACATCGTGCAGAGTGCCTACACGCTGCCGGAAGCCCAGGGTCGCCAGGCTCAGGGCGGCGTCGTGACGCAGGCGCGGTGGCAGTGGTTCTTGGCGCCCGAGGTCAACTCGGACCTCATGTTCGTCGTCCAGAAGAACTACATCGAGATCGGCGCGGTGCCCTGTACCCACGACGCAGAGCTCGGGTACCACCCCTGCCGGCCCGGCGAGCAGGAAGGCGTAGAGGACTGGGAAACCCCAGGCCGCCTCGGCACCGGTGGCGCGTATGACTCGGTCAACTGGGGCTACTACAACTTCGACGACCGCATCTCGTACATTCCTCAGGCCAAGCTCAACGTCGTTGGCATCAACGACCCGCTCGGCGGCTCGCACGACTTCAAGTTCGGCATCGAGGGGCGCCAGCTGATCTGGGACCAGACCCAGGGCTACTCTGGCAACCTGCTGATCATCGACCTGAACGCGGTCCCCTACGACCCGACCACGTTCCAGAACTACTACAACCTCGAGATCTCCGGCCCGATCAAGTACCGGACGACAGGTTCGCAGTTTGGCGCCTTCGCGCAGGACTCGTACAAGCCGGTCTCGAATGTGACCATCAACTACGGCGTGCGCCTCGACAGCTTCGTGATGCGCAACGACCTGGGTGAACCGGTCATCGATGGCACGCTGGCCGGCCCGCGCCTTTTCGCGGCCTGGGACCCGTTTGGCGACCAAAAGACGAAGGTCGCGACCGGTTGGGGTCGCTTCAACGACACGGGCGTGCTCGGTGTCGCCGACTTCACGTCGGCGTCCGGCTACGGCTCGAAGCTGTACTTCGGCGAGTTTTTCACGGACAATGGCGCCACGGGCCAAGGCTTCCTTTCGAACTCTAGCCTCATGTACAGCTACGACCCGATCGCCAGCGCGAACGTCTCTTCGCTGAACACGCGGTCGCCGCGCGTCGACGAAGTACTGTTGCTGCTCGAGCGCGAAGTGGTCAACGACTTTGCGGTCATCTCGAACATGGCCGGTAAGTTCTCGCGATTCATGTACGAGCCCGACGAGCTCAACGTCATCTACGACAGTGACGGCTCGGCGGTCATTGGTACGTCCTACGGCGCCACCGCTGGCTACAACGTCTTTCGCCTGCGCACGCCGCTGCTCGCCAAGCGCGACTACTTCCAGTGGGACCTCGGCGCTCGCAAGGTGTCGTCCCGCCGGTGGCAGGCCGAAGCCACCTACACCTACACTCAGTCGCTTGGCAGCTCGACCAGCGCGCTGTCGGGGTCGTTCGTCAACGACCCTCAGACTCAGTACAACTACGGCCCGCTCAACACGGACCTGAACCACGTCGTGAAGGCGGCCGGCTTCTGGGAGATCCCGAAGACCGACCCCAGCACGACCACGGTCGGCCTTTCGGCCTTCTACTACTCGGGGATGCCCGAAGAGCGCCTGTACTTGTCCGAGGGTCTGCTCGGTGGCGGCACGTCCTACGCGCTGCGCCTCCGCCCGCGCGGCACCTACCTGCGCTTCAATCCCTGGTGGGAGGTCAACCTGCGGCTCCAGCAGGAGATCAAGGTGCGCAAGGGCAACCTCGAGGCCGACGTCACGTTGTTCAACCTCTTCAACAACAATGCCGCGACGTTCTACGACTTCGGCTACATCGACTTCCAAACCCGCATGCTGATCACCGGCCGCCAGGATCCCCTCCAGCTTCGGCTGGGCCTGCGGTACGAGTACTAGGAGGCCATCATGATCACGGCACCCCTGTTCGCCTTGTTCGCGGCCTGCACCTACGAAGAGCCGTTCCAGATCGAGAACCTCTCGGGGACGGTCGTCGTGCCTCGCGCGGCCGCGACGCGGGAAATCGTCGACCCTGACGGCGTCGTGCAGCCTCCGCTGACCGACAGCCGTTTCATCGGCCCGATCTACCTGGGGTTGTACGCCTCGATGTTGGGTCCCAACGAGGTCGCGTCGTATCCGCACCCCGAAGTGGGTCCGCAGATCGGCGACGTGCAGTCCGACGCCTACCCGTACGGTGGGACGACCGTCGGCGACCTTCGTTTCGCGTGTTTCGAGGCGTTGTCCTGCAAGGTCGTCTCCGACCGCTTCGTCGACTTCGATGACGTCGTGAGCTTCTTCAAGGACACGCTTTACCTGCCGTTCGAAGATGCGGCGGGCGAGGTCGTCGAGTCCGGCGACCTGATGCGCCACACCTGCTATGACCTGCTCGAGGTCTATACCGACGAAGAGGTGAACCTCACCGCGTCGGACGAGAACGAGGACGGCAAGATCGACGACCTCGACCTGCAGTTCCAGGAGAACGCCGACGGGGACTTCGCCGCCGAGTTCACGATTTGGCAGCAGGAGATGGTCTACGACAACGACGACGTCGAAAACGACGCGGCGGCGTTCTCGCTCTGGGCCTTCGCCGATCAACCGTCGGCGACCGAGTTCAACTTCGTGACGTGCGACGACTCCAACGGCGCCGGCCTCTTCATCGGTGAGTACGCCGAGGAATACTACGGCGGTCGCGTTCGGCAGGACGTCCTCAACGTGCCGTCGAACTACATCACGGGTGGCGACTACGTCGCCAGTGAAGCGTTCGTTTGGGAAAATGCGGATGACCGCCCGGTCATCACGCTCGACTGGGAGGTGCTCTGATGCGCACGGCGGTTCTGGCGCTCGCGCTTGCGGGCTGCGACTACTCGGGCGACTGGCTGTTCCCCAATATCTACGACGACCTGCCGGCCGTGGTTCACTTGACCCCGGAGGGCGGTGAGGACTTCGTGCCTGTCGACCTCGTCGACCCAGAGGACATCCCTGGAGCCGTCATCTACGCTGAAGTTGGAGCCGCCCTGTCGGTTGAGCCCGGTGGCGTGACGGCGACCTTCGTCGGCAACGGCGGTGAGGTCTGCGTCTGGATGGACCCCGAAACGGCCTACTGGTCGGCCTCCGTTGCCGAGAAGCCGGCCGATGACTTCGCACAGAAGTTCGCCTACCCTGACAATACGTTCGACGACGGGGACCTCGACCTGGAGGTCGGTCAGTCGTTGTTCTACAACGGGACGCCTGGCGTCCAGATGGGTTCGTTTGCGGTCAACTACCAAGACAGCCTGGGCCAGCTGATCACGGTGAGCCAGGGCCTCTGCGGCCCTAGCAACCCCGATCTGTTCGGCACGCCGGGCGCCTTGGCCGGTCGCGGCACGGCGGAGTCCTGCTCCGTTCAGACGGAAGTTGGAATCTCCTACACCATTGCGCTGGAGACCTTCTCCACCCCATTGGACGATGACCGCTTGGGATTCGGCCTTCTGATCGCGAATGGATCGTGTGACGAACTCCAAGCGCTCGCCGGGACTGGAGACAACCTTACGGCCGAGTGCCTCATCCAGGGCGAGTCGGTGCTGCCAACCGAATACCGGCAGGGCCCGGCGGGGCCGTGGTTTGGTCAGGTTTCGGCGCCTGCTTGGGAGGGTGTCACAGCCTTCGAGAGCGCTTTCTGCGATGCCGACCGCAACATGAAGAGCTTCTGCGATGAAGAGTTCGACGCGCACGAGGAGGCCGGGGCTCCCTGCGAATGGACTCAGGTCCTCAACGCCGAATCCCGCTGCTATTGCGGGGACATTCGCAACGACCCGAACGCGTTCTGAGCGGTTCGCCGGTCAGGGAGACAGCGACCGATCGAGCCAGGCGAGTGCGTCGTCGAGCGTGACGATGTCGCCGTGGAGTTGCGCCCCGTAGGCGCGCTCGAGGAGCATGCCCATCGCAGGGCCGGGTGGCACCCGTCCCGTCAAGTGGCGGCCGAGCAGCACGGGCGCGGGGGCTTCGTGGGCGACGCCCAACATCCGGCAACGCGTCAATGCGTCCGCCCACGGGCCCGACGGGTCCCACGCCGCGCGCACTCCGAGCCAGAGACCGGCTTCGCAGCGGGTCGAAAGGCGCCGGAGGTCGGCGTCCGACGCGATGGGGGCCTCTGGCGTCCCTACGAGTGCCTCGGCCTTGCGCCTCGCCGGGTAGGCGCCCCACTTGTGCAGGCCCAGGCGGTCGAACGCGTCCAACCAGGCCGGAGGTGGGCTCGGGTGGAGCCAAATGGCCAACATGAACAGGAGGCGCCGGCCCGGAATGTCGATGGCGTCCCGCTCCGGAAGGCAGCGAAGGAACGTCTCAGGGAGGCCCGGAGGCCGCGCACATGCGGGGAAGAGGCGCACATCGAGGTCGGCGCTGCGTAGGAATGCCCAACCCAGATCGGGGCGTGATCCCTCCGTCAGCAGGCGTTGCAACTCCGTAAAGATGCGCTCAGGTGGCAACTCACCGAGTTCGGCGGACGCTGCAAGGGCGATGAGGTCGTCGGTGGCCTGGAAACCGAGTTGGGCGGCGAAACGTGCGGCCCGGAGGGCGCGAAGGGGGTCGTCGAGAAAGGTCGTCGGATCGACGGCCCGAAGTACACGCGCCTGCAGGTCGCGTTGCCCGCCGAAGGGATCAAAGAGATGGCCTTCGGGAAGCACAACGGCCATCGCGTTGACCGTCAGGTCCCGCCGGCGGGCAGCCTCCGTGGGGTCGAGATGGGGGTCGCCTTGCGCCAGGATCCCGCGATGCCCGGGGCCCACCTTGCTGTCACGCCTTGGCAAGGAAACGTCGATGTCCAGGCCGCGATGGCCTCGAGGACGGACCTTGAGGACGCCAAACGCTTTGCCGACGGCGTCGACTCGCCCCACTCTGGCGAGCACCGTCGCCAAGTCGTCGGCCTCGAGTCCGAACACCTCCAGATCCCAGTCATGGACCGGCTGCCCGAGCAACGCGTCGCGTACGCCGCCGCCCACGAGGCGGGGCCGGCCCCCGGCGGCGACGAGGGCGTCGACAACGGCCCGGACACCCTCAGGCGGTCGGAGGTCTACCTGTCCTCCAGGCGGGTGCCCGTGCTCTCGAGGGGGGCCAACATCGGCTGAACCGGAGCAAGTCCCGCTTCGCCCGAGGGGACGAGCGTCCCGTTGATCCAGGCGATCAGCACGTTTTCGAAGTCGGCATCGGTGTTGAGGAGCTTGGCGCCTGACCCGTCGGCGTCGAGCAAGGCGAGGTGGTGGGGCCCCGCGACAAGTTCCCCGACAAGCGTCGCAGACTTAGCGGCCAGCGCTTCGTCGAGGCCCGCGGCCGCAAGAAGCGGCCTGTTGAAGCCCGTGGCGAGTTCCCTCAGCAGCAGGCCGTGGGAATTGGGTTTCGGTGACAACAAGGCGACGTCCCGGATGCCCGGATCCGTTTTTGCCGCGGCGAGGCCCACGAGGCCGCCATGGCCGGCCCCGATGACGGAGATCGTGGCGCAACCCTTGGTACGCAGCCAAGCTGCGGCAGCTGAGACGTCTTGAACCATCGCCGTGAAATCGGCGTCCGTGGCGGCTGACCCCGACGATCCGCCGTGGCCGCGCAGGTTCACGGCCAGTGAGGCGATGTTCTGGGTCGCAAGTCGGCTCCCGAAGCCGCCCCAGTCGGCATGGCTTCCGCCTTCGGCGTGGACGAGCACGACACCATGAGCACCCTTACCCCAGGCCTCTGCGGTCAGGGCCGTGGTGTCGGAGGCCTTGAGCGTGGCCGGAGCCGCCATCGCGAGCCAAGCCAACCATGCCGAGATCATGGGCCCCCCGGCCCGTTGACATCGGGCCACCCTTGGGTAACACCTCGCGGGCGCGGTTTAGGCCGTGCCGGGTCTTTGACCGTCTGAACCGGATCGCCCGGCCTTGCCGGGTGGGGGGCGTGGTGTCCGACGAGGAATCGATGGGCCTTGCCCTTCAGCTCGCCGATCGGGCTGCTGCAGAAGGGGAGGTGCCTGTAGGCGCCGTCGTCCTGGCTGCGGGCCGCGTGGTCGGCGCGGGGTGGAATCACCGTGAACGTTGGAGCGACCCTACCGCACACGCGGAAATGGTCGCCCTCCGCCAGGCCGCAGCGCGGCTTGGAAATTGGAGGCTCGATACGTGCACGTTGGTCGTCACCCTCGAACCATGCCCCATGTGTGCAGGTGCCGCCGTCTTGGCGCGAATTCCCAGAGTCGTTTTCGGCTGTCGGGACCCCAAGGCGGGATTTATGGGCAGCTTGGCCCACTTGCACGATTTTCGCGGGTTGAACCACCGTATCGACGTCGTCGAAGGCGTTTGTGCGGAGGAAGCCAGCGAGCGTTTACGCACCTTCTTCAAGGCGTTGCGATCCGGAAACTGAGGAGAGATGGCCGAGTGGTCGAAGGCGGTAGACTCGAAATCTACTGTACGTCATGCGTACCCAGGGTTCGAATCCCTGTCTCTCCGCTCCCTAGGAGAGGTGACCGAGTGGTCGAAGGTGCACGACTGGAAATCGTGTGTGGGGCAACTCACCGCGGGTTCGAATCCCGCTCTCTCCGCCAGATATTCCACCGCCGTGGGGGGGCCGGGGTCTGACGACCGCGCGCTGTGAACCCCGCCAGGTCCGAGAGGAAGCAACGGTAGCGGCCTCCACGGGGCGTCGGGTACCCCGGTCTCCACCCCGGCGGTGGAATGTCTGGTCAATTCCCCAGCGCCTGGTGCCATAACGGCACCAGGTCGTCGGGGATTTCGCTTTCGACGGCCACCTCTTCCCCCGTGATGGGGTGAGGAAAACGCAGCCGCGCGGCGTGCAGCGCCAGCCGCGGCCACCGTCGCCCCGCATCCCCACCGTGTCGTCGGTCTCCGGCCACGGGCGTCCCCGCGAGGGCCGCGTGGATGCGAATTTGGTGCGTCCGGCCGGTTTCGAGTTTGAGATGCACGGCTGAAAGGCCGTTCTGCTGGCCGTGAACCTTGACGTGGGTGACGGCGGTCTGACCGTCGATCGGTCGGTCCCAGACGCCACCGGTCGCGCGGCCAACGAGGACGGCCTTGTAGGTGCGCTGGACGCGTCGCCCCGAGAACGCAGACGCGAGCGAGGGGTTTGCCGCGGGATCGATGGCGAAGAGTAGAAGGCCGCTCGTCGGTAAGTCGAGCCGGTGGTGCAGCCCCACGTAGGGGTAGGTGCGCTTGAGTCGCGTCACGACGTCGTCCGTGACGGTTGGACCGGGGTGGCTCGCCAATCCAAAGGGCTTGTCGACGACGACGACATGGGCGTCGGCCCAGGCGATTTTCACCCTCCGCCCACGGCGCGGAGAATTTCCACGCGGGCGCCTTCTACCAATTCCACGATTTCGTGCCCGGTTCGCGGGACGACGGCGCCGTCCACGGCCACGGCGACGCCGCGATCGGGCAATTCGAGGCGCGCAAGCAATCTGGCGACGGTGCAGGGCGCGGGGACGTCGAGGACGTTGCCGTTGACGCGCACCTTCACGTGAGGTCCCGCCGAAATTGCAGGGCGCGCGCAAGGCTCGGTGCGTCCGCGTACTCCAATTCGGCGCCTACAGGCAAACCGTGGGCGAGGCGCGTCACACGCACACCGATGGGGTGGATGAGACGCGCCAGGTAGAGCGCGGTGGCGTCGCCTTCCACGGTCGGATTCGTCGCGAGCAACACTTCGCGGACTTGACCGTCGCGCAGTCGCTCCAGGAGGGGTTTGATGCGCAGGGAGTCGGGACCGCGGCCCTCCAGCGGAGACAACGTGCCGTGAAGCACGTGGTAGCGTCCCCGAAATTCCCCGCTGCGCTCGATGGCCAACACGTCTTGTGGCGATTCGACGACGGCTAGGAGGGCGTCGTTGCGCGGCTGGGTACAGAGCTGGCACGGGTCGGAGCCGCTCAGGTCTCCGCAACGGCTGCATTCTTTGACGGAGTCGACGAGGCCGGAAAGTGCCGTTGCGATTTCGCCGGCGGTCCCCGGCGGGGCTCGAAGCAACCAGTAGACGAGCCGTGTGGCCGACTTTTCCCCGATGCCGGGGAATCGGCGCAATTGTTGCACGGCGCCGCGGATCGGGTCGCGATTCAAGGGCCACCTCGTGGGGTCACGCGGACGATGGTCCCTTGGAGGACCGAAACGACGCGGGCGATAGCGGGGTCCTCCTTCGCCTGGGCACGGAGGCGCTCCGCTTCGACGACGGCGGGGTCCGAGTGCAACGCTACGACGTTGCCAAGCTCGACGACGGTCGGGCGCCCGAGCACACGTTCGACCATGGCGACGAAATCGGGCTCCTTGACGGCGCTGCGCGCGTCGCGCTGATCGTTGAGGTTCATGGCCGGATCCACGACCAACCGTAGGCCGTTGGGCAAGGGCGTGACGTGGCTACCGATCAGCAGTTTCCAAGATGGGCGCCCCGACGAACGAATGGCCTGAAGGACGTCTGACCAACCCGGAACCGCGTCGGCAGGTGGCGAGGCCGGTGCCGGCGCGGCTGGCTCCGTCGGTCCTGAGGGCTGCGGGGCCGGGGGCGCTACAACCGGTGCGGCGCTCGGTGCCGTCGACGTGGCTGCGGCTCGCGCCGGAGGACTAGCGGGTGGAGCCGGCGGACGGGGGACAGGCGCGGACTCCGGGAGTGCAGGCGTGGACGGCGGCCGCGTTGGGGCGACGTCGCGCTCGACGGGTTTTGGCGGCGCGGCGGAACGGGGCGGTTCCGGACGGGTCGCCGGGGTTGGGAGCGGCGGTCGCGGAACCGGCCGCGCCGCGGCCGGGGGTGTCGGGCTTCTGGGGACACCCCCCGTGCGCAGGCGCTGCTCGAGCTGCTCCAGGCGCTCCGTCAGGTCTGGTAGGGGAACGAGGGCCGAGGTGTCTGCGAGGCGGACGACGGCCATGTCGAGGACGATGCGCGGCCGTCCGGCCTTGGCGACTTGGTCGTGGACTTCGAGCATCGTCTGGAACAGGCGTCCAAGCTGCTCGACGGGTGCGGCGCCGAGGCGCTCTACCAGGTGAGTCGACTCCTCGGGGGCGATATCGGCCCAACGCCCGGCCTCCTCCGAAAGTGTGAGCAGGGTCGCGTCGCGCAGGAGCGCAAGGACGGCGGACGTGAATTGCGGGATTTCGTAGCCGAACGTGTCGACGCGCTCGACGATTTCGAGGGCACGGGCCGCTTCACCGCGCGCCAGCGCGCCGACGAAATCGACAACGAGCCCGGGATCGAGCAGGCCGAGGGCCTCGTGGACGAGGGCCTCGGTGATCGGTTCGTCTCCGGCAAAGGCCAGCACCTTGTCGAGCAGCGACTGGGCGTCGCGCATGCTCCCTTCGCTGGCCCGGGCAATCGGTCGCAGGGCCGCCGCTGGGAGTTCATAGCCTTCGCTGGCGGCAATGGTTGCGAGGTGGTCCGTGACGTCCGTCGGAGGAATGCGCTTGAAATCGAAGCGCATGACGCGTGAGAGGATGGTGTCGAGAACCTTGTGGGGTTCCGTGGTCGCGAAAAGGAAGATGACGTGGGGAGGGGGCTCTTCGAGGCTCTTGAGGAGGGCGTTGAAGGCGGCCTTCGACAACATGTGGACTTCGTCGATCAGGATGATGCGCTTGCCGCCACGCGTCGGCGCGTAGTGCAGGCCTTCGCGCAATTCCCGAACGTCGTCGACGGAGTTGTTCGACGCGCCGTCGATTTCGATGAGGTCGGGGCTCGAACCGCGCAGGATTTCCAGGCAGGCGGGGCAATCGCCGCACGGCGTGATCGTGGGACCCTGTACACAATTCAGCGCACGGGCGAGGGCCCGCGCCGCCGTGGTCTTGCCGACGCCCCGAGCCCCGCAGAAGAGGTAGGCGTGGTGGATGCGCCCCCGGCGGATGGCGTTGGTCAGCGTGCGCGTGACATGGTCTTGGCCGATGATCTCGGCGAAGGTGGACGGCCGGTATTTTCGGGCGATGGCGAGGTACGACACGGGCGCTCCTAACTGCCTCAAGGAGGTCCGAAGGTCCCGTCGAGCCAGGTGTCGAGCACGATCAAGGTCCAGAGGCGGGCGCCGATGTCGGGGCGTCCCCGGGCGAGGCGCCGGAGGCGGGCCAGCTCTCCGGGCTTGTACCAGCCGAAGCGGTCCTTGAGCAGGCGGGCGAAGCGGGCCTCGAAGAACACGCGCCCCTCGCCGCCGAGCCAGGTCCCGAGTGCACTCGGGAGGCCGCGCTTGGGCCGGTCCAGCAAGGCGGGTGGCAACGTCCCTCGGAGCAGCGCGCGGAGCGGCCACCGCATGGCCAGCGTGCCGGCCTTTGCGGTGCCGGGGACGGCTGCGGCGGCGCGGAGGACAGCCCGGTCGAGGAGGGGAAATCGGAGGTCCAACGCGCACGCGGCTGCGGTGCGCTCGGCGAGCGGAAGCGCACCCTCGGCCAACCATGACCGCAGTTGGACGTGCAGGACCGTGTTGACGGGGTCCGTGACGAGGTCGCGTACGAAGGGCTCGAGAACGGCCTCGCGGACATCGGGTCTGGCCAAAGACGGATCGCGAAGCAGCGCTTGCCGCTCTTTGGCGTCGAACAGGTTGCGACCACCGAGGCCAAGACGAATCGGCCAATGGTGCGGTGATCCGCGAGCGACAGCCCGGGCGGCGTCGCCTGGCAGGAACCGCGCGAGGCCGGCCCGCAGGGGTGCCGGCCAACGAGCGAGGGCCTGGCCCAAGCGCAGCGTCGTCCGCCAGCGATCGAGCACGCTGCCCCCAAAAAGCTCGTCGCCCCCATCTCCGGACAATGCGACGGGCGCAGATGCCGCGGCCGCACGAGCGAGCGCATCGTGCAGTACCGTCACCGGATGTCCGACGGGCATGGGCAGGGCCTGGATGGCGGTATCGAAACGTTCGGCGACGTCGCCGCTGCCAACGCGGATGTCCCGGTGGTCGGGCATCCCGAGGAGGTGGGCCACCCGTCCCGCGATGGGCGACTCCGGGTAGGGGTCGTCGTCGAGCGATACCGTGAACGTCGGCAGCGCGGAGCCCTGGGCGCGGGCGGCAACGGCGATTGCCGTCGAGCCAAGGCCGCCGGAGAGGTAGAGGCCGGTGCCCCCCCGCTCGGGCAGGCGTCGGCGTACGGCCTGTGACACGGCCTCCTGGAGCCCTTCGATCAGCTCGCCCGTTGCGGGTGGCCGGGTGCCCGGGCGGGCGTAGCGAGGCGACCACCAGGAACGGTCGTGCTGCCCGTCGGCCCGGATGTCGAGGCGATGCCCGGGTTCGAGCTGCTCGATTCCGGCGAGCAACGTCCGTGGCGCGTGGACGACCTGGAACGAAAGGTACTCGGAGAGCACGTCGGGATCGATGCGCTTGGACACGAAGGGCAGGGCGAGCAGGGCGGCCGGTTCGCTCGCAAAGGCGACGCGTCGACCGGATCGGACGAGGAAGAGGGGCCGGACGCCCATCGGGTCGCGGACGAGGCTCAGGCGCTCGTCTCTGCCGTCCCAGACCGCGAGGGCAAAGTCGCCGTCCAGCCGTTCCGGGGTGGCGGCGCCGAAGCGACGCCAGGCGCGAACCATGCTGTGGGTGTCGGTCGCGCCGGGCGCTTCGCCAGCGCTTCGCGCCAGCTCGTCGTGTTCGTAGATCCAGCCGTCGAGCACGCCGGCGAAGTCGCCCTCGATGGCGGGTTGGGCCGGCGTCAGCGTTTCGCGTCGCGACCGGAAACCGAGCGCGATCGGTCCCTGTCCGTAGGTTCGCTGGGGCCCCCGGCCACGATGGCGCATGGCGGCGCCCATGCGATCGATCCAATCGGGCTCCGGCCCCTCGGGGTCGAAGATGCCAAAGATGGCCCCCATCGGTCGCTAGCGCCGCGGCCCGCGCGACCGACGGCCTGGCGGTCGTCCCCGCGTTGGCGGGGCCGCGGGTGCGGACGGCGAAGGGGCGGCGGGCGCGACTTGCCCGCTGCGAACCTGGCCGCGGATCAGCCCGACGTCGCGGCCGCGCCAATCGAGCGGATGGCCGCTCCAGACTGCGTTGCGGAGCAGCAGCAGGATCAAGGCAATTCCGACGCCGAGACCGACGTCGCGACGGTCGAACTGCTCGAGGGTCACCCAGGTTCCGTCCGGGCGACGAACGTCAACCTTGGTCGTAAATCGTGAGTGGGTGGCGATGAAGGGGCTCGGCTCGGCCATCGGCAGGGCGAGCTCGTCGGCGAAGCTCTGAGGCCAGGACATCACCTCGTCGTCGCCGTCGACGGTGATCACGACGCGCTGCATGTCCTTCGCCGCGGGCATCGGCGACAGCCGAACAGGCCCCGACCAGGCGTTGAACCACCCAGCGCCTGCGAACGTCAGGGCGAGCCCCACGAGGAAAATGGGGACGAGGTGCCGGAGAAGGTCGCGGATGTCGTGGTTCACGGGCGTCCCCTACCCCAGCCACCGCCTCCGGGAGTGCGGATGACGATGCGGTCGCCTGGCAACAGTTCGATCGCGTTTCCGTCCCACGGGAGCGGGCTGCCGTGGGCCCGGACGATGTGGTCCTCGCCTGGCAGGCCGTCCGCCCCGCCGTCGAGGCCGCTTGGGCCGACGTCCCGGCGTCGCGCGATGAGGCAGGCTGTCGCTGGCGCGAGGACCTCGATCTCGCGGATGACACCGTCGCCGCCACGTTGGGTGCCGCTGCCGCCCGAGTCGGTTCGCAGTTGCCAACGACGCAGACGCAGGGGCAGGCGACGCTCGAGGACCTCGGGGTCCGTGCCATGGGTGTTCGTCATCCCGACCTGACGACCGGAGAGGCCGGGCGCCCGGGGCGAGGCGCCACCGCCGCCCCCGATCGTCTCGTAGAAGGCCCAGGTGGGCCCCCCGAGGGTGAAGTTGTTCATCGTCCCTTGGCCCGCGGCGCGGGCGTCCAGCGCGCGAAAAACGAGGTCGGCGATGCGCTGAGACGTCTCCACGTTGCCGCCAGCGACAGCGGCGGTTTCGGGCGGGTCGAGCATCGAGCCTGGCCGGGTCACGACCTCGACGCGCCGCATGACGCCCTCGTTCAGGGGGACCTCCTCGGCCACTTCGACGCGCAAGGCCCATAGGACGGCGGCCTGAACGACGGCGTTCGGGGCGTTGAGGTTGCCGGGGTGGGGGCCGTCGGTCGCGCTGAAGTCGACGGTCAGGTGTTGGCCGTCCGACGTCAGCGCGACGTGCAGGCGGAGGCCGTCGATGTCGTCCTCGGCCTCGGCGTGGAAGGGCCCGCGGCCGGCAAGCCACCGTGCGACGCTGGCTTCTGCGGCGTCCTGCACGCGGGCCATGGCGGCATCGAGTGCTTCGGGGTCCCAGGCGCGCAGCCCTTGCGCCATCGCGTGGTTGGCCGCGGCTTGGGCTGCGAGGTCCGCGAGGACGAGTTGGGGGAATCGGCAACCGTCGAGCGCGTCGCCGACGCCGTCGGTCCACCAACGGTGCACGGGTGCGATGCGCCAGACGCGGCCTTCTTCCTCGATGTGGCTCGCGGTTGGGGGCATGGATCCGGGCGTCAAACCGCCAACGTCGGCGTGGTGACCACGGCTGGCGACGAACCAGCGGCCGCCCTCGACGGGTGTCACGAGTGTGAGGTCCGGCAGATGGGAGCCGCCGTGGCGCGGGTCGTTCGTGAGCCACATCTGCCCATCGGCCAGGTTGGCGACGTGGGCGATGACGTCGCGGACGCAGGCGCCCATCGCGCCGAGATGGACCGGGACGTGGGGCGCGTGCACGACGAGCTGACCGTCGCGATCGAAGACCGCGCAGCTGAAGTCCTGGCGTTCGCGGATGTTGACGGATTGCGCGAGTTGCCGGAGGACGGCGCCAGCCCGTTCGGCGACGGAGCCGAGGCGGGCGGCCATCTGGGCGATGGCGGCGGGGCCGTCGCCGCGGATCGCAGCTGCCGTCGGTGGTGGGCCGTCGAGTCGGACGAGGTCTCCGACGCGGGTCGCCGTCCAACCCTTTGGCACGACGACGCGGGTGCCTGGGCCGTCAAAGATTGTTGGTCCTTCCCCGAGGGGGCCCTCCCAAGAACCCGATGGCGGCGCGGCGGGGGGCGGCGGCGCGCTCATTCGGGTCACCATGGCGGCGACGAATTCGACCGCGGCCGGGCGGTCGAAGCCCCAACGGTCGCGATGTGCGACGTGAAAGGCCGCGATTTGGGCGGTCAGCGAGTCCGCTTCGGCGAGGTCGAGGGTCGCGTCGGTTCCGGTGACGCGCATTCGGACGTTTCGAACCCGGTTGGGCGAGCGAGGAAGGTCGGCGTCGAGTGCGATCCACGCCGCGTGGAGGCGGTTCCAGCCCGAGGCGTCGGCCGGGACCCAAAGGGGCGCCATGGCGGTCGCGGTCTCGACCGCGCGGGTGAGGCCCCAGGCGGACAGAGCGCTCGCGAGAGGGTGGATCCAGACGCGTCGGAGGCCAGCCCGTTCGGCGACGTCGGCTGCGTGCTGCCCAGCGGCGCCGCCGAAGGCGAGGAGCGCAGCGTCGCCGGCGTGTTGGCCTCGGTCCGCGAGTGCGAGGGACACCTGGGCCGCCATGACCTCTCGGGCCACGGAGAGGACCTCGGCGGCGGGAACGGGGAGATGGACGCGGGCGGGGTCCAGCGGCGGGTCGTAGGCGTCGGGCCGGACCAGGCCTTGGAGGAGTGTGGCGTCCGTCAACGTAGGCACAGTGCCGAGGCCGCGGGCCATCGGGCCGGGGTTGGCGCCGGCCGACCTCGGGCCGACGCGCAGGAGGCCGCCCTCGATGGAGATGAGGCTGCCGCCGCCGGCCGCGACGGTGGAGATGTCCAGGTGGGGGCGAGCGATCTTCAGGCCCATGAGGGTCATGGGCTTGGCGGCGAGCGGGACATGGCCGTGAACAGCGACGCAGACGTCGGTGCTCGTGCCGCCCATGTCGAGGCCGACGAGGACGCGCTCTCCGAGTGCTTCTGCGAGGTGGGCCACGGCGAGCGCGCCCCCGGCAGGGCCGCTGAGCAAGGCGTCGACGGCCCGGAGGTCCCGAGCGGCGACGAGGCTGCCGTCGCTACGCATGGCCAACGCGTCGGCCGGCCAGGCGTCCCGGGCGCGGATGTCGGCGAGAATCGGAGCGAGGCCGGCTTCTGCGACGGTCGTGCCGACGCGCGCGACGTAGCCGACGTCGGCGACCAACTCGCAGCTCAAGAACGTCGGACAACGGCCGGCGATCGCGTCGCGGACAGCCCGTTCGTCCTCGGCTGCGCCGTGCAGGAGGGCGACGGCGACCGCGTCGATTTCCGACCAGTTCAGGGCGTCCAGCGGGGCGAGGTCCAAGGCCTCGACGCGTCGCCCGCCCGGGTCGGTGCGACCAGGCACGCCGGTGACTCCGGCGATGGGCGGGAGGGTCGGGGCGCGTTCGGGTCGGAAAAGGTCGGGACGCGTTCCGTCGCCGAGGGCGAGAATGTCCTCGAATCCCGCCGTGACGATGAGGTGGACGCGGGCGAAGCGGCCTTCGAGGAGCGCATTCGTGACGGCCGTGGTGCCGAAGACGAGCGGTCCGCGGGCCAATTCGCCGAGGATGGCGACGTCGGATGGCACCTTGCGCAGGTGGAGGGTGCCGTGGTCGTCTTCGGTCAACAGGTCGGTGAAGGTGCCGCCGCGATCCGCCCAGGTTCTCATTCGGCGGCGTCCGACCCGCCTCCGCGGACGCGGACCCCGCGTTCGAGGAAGGCGTGCCCCGTCAGGCGTCGTGCGGGGCGATCGGGCGACTGGAGCGTCAGCGAAATGGGGGACCGCGGGGCGTGCACGACGTTCCAATGGTGCTTCTCGCCGCCGTACCTGAGGTGAAAGGGCCGCTCGCCGAGTTGGACGGTAGCCTCCAGCTGCGTGGGACCTTTGCGGGAGCGGATCGAGACGCCGTCGCTCTGGCGAGTCACTCGGGCCAACGCGAGGTCAGCCACGCTCGAGTACCGGTACACCTCGCCGTCGATGGCAAGGACCATACTCGTCAGCGCGGGCAGGCGCTGGCTGACGAGGCGGGCGGACAGGCACTCGAAGGCGGCGTCGGCCCCGTCCCAACGATTGCAGTGCACCCAGGTCCAGGACGCGATGCGGTTGGATCGTCCGTAGAGGTGGCCGACGACCCCGCGCCACTGGGAAATCGGCCAGATCTGGCCCTGGACGGAGACCTCGCCGTCGATTCGCGCGTCGAGCATCTCGGGGACGTAGGTTCGCCCGACGGCAGCGATGGCGTCGGGCACGTGGCGGTGCGTGACGGGACTGGCCCACACGTTCAGGCGCGCGCCGACAGGACCGATTTCGGCGTCGATCGAATCCGCTCCGAGGCCGCGCGGCCACGGTTCGGCCCCGTCGTCGATGTGGGCGACGCGCGTTGTGGGGCCCTGAATCATGGCCCATCGTCGGGTTGTCGTCCCGGTGGCCGTCGCCGTCAGCGTCCAACGCAGCCAGAGGGCCCGCGGACCGTGGGCCGCGAGCACGAAAAAGGTCTCCTCGTAGGGACCTCGACCCGGAAATTGGGGGCGCACGCGGACGGCTATCGCGGGGGTTGCAGCGGGCTCACGTCCACGCGGGTGGTCGGTGTGAGGATGCCCTCACGCCAGACGTGTAGCGTCGTCTCCCCGGGCTGGCCGACGGGAGCGACGAGTCTGCCCCCGGGCGCGAGGATTCGGGTCCAGGCCGTGGGCAGGGTGGGGACCGCGACGTGGGCCAAGACGACGTCCCAGGGCCCTTCGGGTGGGCGGGCGGCGTCGCCGACGACGATGTTGAGGGGGGTCATTCGCGCAGCCCGTGCGGCGTCGACGAGGGAGGGCTCCAGCTCGACGCCGAGTGCCGTGGCTCCGAGGGCCTCGAGCAGGGCGACGGTGTACCCACGGCCCGCGCCGAGGACGAGTGCCCGGTCGCCGGGGCGGACGTCGGCCAGCGCGACCATGTGGGCCGCGAGGCGTGGGGGCGTGGCCCGCTGGTCGCAGCCGATGGGCAGGGCGTCGTCGCCGTAGACTTCGTCGGCGTCGAAACCCGGCGGGAGGAACGGCTCACGCGCGACCGACGCGACGGCGTCGATCACGCGGGCAGGCAGGCCCTCGGCGTGAAGCCACTCTCCGAGGGCCTCACGCAGCAGGCCGTCGTCGTTCACAAACGCGCGTCGATGGCGGCGAGGACCGTCTTGCGCTGACGGCCGGCCGCTTCCGTACGGCGCAGGGCGTGAAGCGTGACCGCGTCGGAAACCCCGCGGACGGCGGCGATGGCGTCGCGAGAGTTGAGGTCCCCGAAGCCCTCAAGGGGCTGGGTCACGGCCGTGAGCCTGCGGCTCACAAGGCGGTCGAGCGGGGCGACGACGCGCGCGGTGACCGGCGTTTCGGGGAGTTGATCCAGCCAGCCGTGGACGCGCTCGAGCGCGCGGGTTTCAAGGTTCCAACGCAGGACTCGGCCCTGGGTGGTCACCTTGTGGGCGCGGGCGCGGGCGTCTTGCACGCGGGCACGAGCGGCCTCGGCACGGGCGCGCGTAGCGTCTTCGAGAATTTGGCGTTGGGCAGCCACGCGACGAGGAGCGTCGCGCAGGGTGTCGAGAAGTTCCACAGCTCACCTCACAGCGGGGCCAGCGCTAAGCACAGGCCTGAACCGCGTCAAGGGCGTGTCAGGACTCCCATGGCTCACGCGGGATGGGAGGACGTGTGAGTTCCCCCGGATCGGGGATGGGCCATGTGTCGCCCCACAGGGATTTGCCGCCGTCGACGACGTAGGTTTGGCCTGTGCAGTACGTGGCCGCTGGCGACAGGAGAAACGTTGCGAAGTCCGCGATCTCTGCGACAGTGGCGAGGCGTTTGAGCGGGACACGCGAGACCATCGACTCGATCAGGCCGGAATCCGGTGGGTAGTTTCGCAGCCCGCTCGAATTGACGTAGCCGGGGGCGAGGCAGTTCAGTCGAATGCCGGCCGCGGCCCACTCCACGGCGAGTGTGCGCGTCATCGCCTCGACGCCCGCGCGGGCGGCGACGCTGTGCGCCATCCCAGGGAACACGTTCGTGAGCATCGTGATGTTGAGGATGGCGCCGCCGTGTTGCAACATCGTCGCGTCGGCCACGGCGCGCGTGAGGTTCCACGTGCCGACGAGATTCGTCTGGATGACGGCGTCGAATCCGTTGTGGCGAATCGCGGCGGCGGGGCTGAGGAATTGACCGCCGCCGTTGTTCACGAGCACGTCGATGCGACCGAAGCGGGCGAGCGTGGCATCGACTGCGCGTGCGGTCGCGTTGCGGTCGCGCAGGTCCATCGTGAGTCCGAGGACCTCGTGACCGAGTTCGGCGGTCAGGCCGGCGGCGGCGGGTTCGATGTGCTCGGGTTTGCGGCTAGCGATGGCCACTCTCGCGCCAAGGCGCCCGAGGCCGCGGGCGATGCCGGCACCGATGCCGGTGCCGCCCCCGCTGATGAAGGCGACCTTGCCGTCGAAGAGGCCGGCTTGGAACGTCATGGGAACCCCCGGGGACGGGTAGCCGGTGTGGAGGGGGTACGCAGGCGGGAGTCCCCACAGTAGGGGGCTGCGGGGGGCCCCTTTGAAACACGGCGACGCGGTGCGGCATCACTGGAATCTGGACCCGGACGTGGCGTTCTGCAACAACGGTTCGTTCGGGGCTACACCGATTCCGGTGATGGAAGCCCAGCGCGCGCTCCGCGACGAGATGGAGCGCCAACCCGTCGCCTTCCATATGGGCATCGGGCCCCGGATCCGCGCGGTCGCCGACGTGCTGGGGGACGTGGTTGGGGCGGATGGACGCGATCTGGTGTTCGTGGACAATGCGACGGCCGGCGTCAACACCGTGCTTGCGTCGCTGGAGCCACGCCCTGGGGACGTCTGGCTCACGACGTCCCACGTGTACAACGCGGTCCGTCAGGCAATGCGCCACTTCGCAGGCCGGGGCGGGGCGAAGGTCGTCGAGGCGGACCTCCCGTTCCCGACCCCTAGTCCGGACGCGGTGCTCGACGCGTTGAAGGCAGCGTGGACGCCGGCGGTTCGGCTCGTGGTGATCGACCACATCACGTCGGCGACGGGCCTCGTTTTCCCCGTCGAGCGGGTCGTGGCGTGGTGCCGCGAGGTGGGTGCCAAGGTGCTCGTCGATTCCGCACACGTGCCGGGCCAGATTCCCTTCGATCTCAACGCGCTCGGGGCGGACTGGGTGGTCGCGAATTGCCACAAGTGGCTGTTTACGCCGAAGGGTTGTGCGCTCTTGTGGGTGCGGCGGGAGCTGCAGGCGAACCTGCATCCGCTCGTGATCAGTCACGGGTACGGGCTGGGTTTCCACGAGGAATTTGACTGGGTGGGGACCAAAGATCCGACGCCTTGGTTGGCGATCCCGGCGTCGATTGGATTCCTGCGCGGGTTGGGGGGCGTGGAGGCCCTTGGGGCGACCCAACGGATGCTGCGCCGTGAGGCGGCGGCTCACATCCTTGGTGTCTGGGGGACGAAGGCTCCGGCACCCGACGGGATGTTGGCGGCACTGCAGACGTTGGAGCCACCGTTTCAGGCGGAACCGGAGATGGCGCCCGCCATCCATGATGCCCTGCTCGAGCGTCACGGCGTGGAGGTTCCCGTGTTCCCGTTTGGCGGCCGGGTGTGGATCCGGATTTCGGCGCAGATTTACACGCGGGCGTCGGACTGGGCTCGGCTGGCGGTGGCGGTGGACGCCAACGGCGTCAGGTGACGGGGTCGCCCTGGCAGTCTGGCCCTTCGTGGCGGGCGTTGTTGACCGTCGTGGAGACGCGGCGTTCGGCCATCGCTTCGGCCGGGTAGGGAACGAGGAACTCACGTAGGGTGGCGACGTTGTCGTTGAGCGGGTCGAGCCAGGTGTCCCAGCGTTCGGGCGGAAGGATGACGGGCATCCGGTCGTGGATGGGGACCATCAGGCTGTTGGGGCCGGTCGTGATGATGCAGCAGGTCTGTTGCTCTTCCGACGTCTCCGGGTCGATGCGGCGTTCCCACAGGCCGGCGATGGCGAAGGGGCGGCCGTCTGCGAGGCCGATCATGTGCGGGAGCTTCAGCTTGCCGTCGGCCTTCCATTCGTAGAAGGCCGTGGCGGGGATGAGGCAACGGCGTCGCTTGAAGGCGGAGCGAAAGGAGGGCTTCTCGTGTACGGACTCGGACCGGGCGTTGATCAGGCTCGCCTGGATGCGCTTGTCTTTGGCCCAGGGTGGAAGGAGGCCCCAACCGACGCGGCGCATCGTCCGGACGCCGAGGTCGGAGACGATGATGGGAACGGACTGGGTGGGTGCGACGTTGTACCGAGGGAGAATGTCTGGCAGGACGTCTACCTGGAAGACTTCGGTGATGGCGCTCGCGGGCGCGGTCAGTGCGAAGCGGCCGCACATGGCTGTGGCGGTCCGCCGAAAGGCGGGCAAGGATGGGCTAGAAGGGTCAGGCCAGACGCTCCGGCATCACGAGAGAATTGGGGTCCGGGTACGCCGGGCCTGACCCTTCGCGCTCAAGGTAGCGACTCTCGTCCGACAGGAAAGGACGAAGTGGCGCGACCTGTGAGGGAAGGGGAACCAGGGGGCGGCATGAGGCACATCTAACGGGGGGCTTCCCGTTCGCCCCAACCGGCGCTAAGGTGAGGCTGCGCCCGCTCCGTCGGCGGTGCGAGCAGTTCAACTTTTCTTGGGGGCGCTCCGGCTTCGACGGGGTTGCTGTGAACAAGGGTCGCGTGCCGAGGTCGTCTGGTCCTCGTAAAACCCTGGGCAAACAAAAGTAGTTGCCAATAACAACAACTTCTTCGCCGAGCGTGCCGTCGCTTAATTGCGATTGCACCGTTCCCGAAAGGGACCGGCCGTCCGGAAACGAAGCTGCCAGGGGCAGTTTTTGGGCGCGTCACGACCTGGATAGTCCTGAAGCTGTGCGCGGTGCAATGGCCAGGGGACGATAAATAATCCAAACAGTCGCCGTCACCCCGAATGCCCTCCCGCCTCCCGGGGGGCTGGGGAAGAAAGGGAGGCTACGCACGTAGTGACACCTGTTCGGTGGCTTCGGACGCGGGTTCGACTCCCGCCGCCTCCACCCCTTTTCTTCGATAGCGCGGGTTCTAGCTGGGTTGCGAGGATCGCAGGGGCGCGGTCCGCGCGTCCTCCGCGCGTTCGAGGGTCCGGCGGCGAGCTACGCCACGCTGGCTGAACACTCGGCCGGCCCCCATCGCTACAGCAGCTTCATTATTTCGGCTTTCTTGGTGTCGTATTCGTCCTTCGAGAGGACGCCGGCATCGAGCAGCTCCTTCAGCTTGCGGAGTCGCTCGGTCGGGTCCGGCTGGGTCGCGGCTGGCGCGGGGCTTGCAGGGGCCGCCTGCATCATCACTACGCCCCCGCCCTTCGTCGCTCGGGTCTCCTCGATCACGCGCTGCCTGTTGGTTTCCCGCCACTCGTGCTCCATCTGTTGCGCCACCCGGTACACGTCTTGGGCCTGATCCTTCACCAGTCCCCGAGCCATGACCCGGCGCGTCTTGGCCTGTGCCACCTGGGACGCGAGGCCCTTCTTCGACTCGGTAGCGTTGACCGCCAGGTCCGCTCCGCCGAAGTTCACGGACACGTGCACATCCTCGACGTGTTCCCAGTGGAAGTCCGTGAACGAGAAGCTGAAGAAACCATTGTTGACGAAGAGCACGCGGTGGTTCGTGACAACTACGCCGTCCGCGGGCCAGATCCACCATCGGGCCATGTCTGTCTGCTGCGCGGAGGCAAGAATCCGCTCATTGTTCATGAGCAGCTTCTCCGCCTTGGCCTCGATCTGCGAGGCGCCTGCGGTTGTGCGCGCCGGGACGCCACTCGTGGCAGCCATGCGACCTCCTGTTCCGCCTGCATACCACGAGGCCGACGGCTGTGTCAGCGCGCCGCTGGGATGGTGGCCCGCAAGTCCTCCTCGACGTGGAGCAGGACGGGCCGCTCCGCCCACTCGGCGAGGAAACGCCGGTGTTCGTCGGTCCACCACACCGAGGGGATCAAGGCACGCCCGTTCCCGATGCACGAGTTCGCAGGGCAGAGCAGAGCGGACGAATCCGCTAAGCGTGCTGACGCGCAGGCCGGCGAAGCCGCCGCCCCCATGTCCGGCCCCGATCTCACGGAGAACTGCGCGGACGGACGCTCCGGTTCGGCAGAGGACGAGGACCTCAGTGGCGGTGGCTTTCAGGATGGGATCGAGCCAGGAGTTCATCTATTCGCCCGGTTCTTCGGTGGCGTCTGCGGCGGCGATCCCGAGGGCCGCCTTCCGCGCTTTCGAGACGATCCCCATCATCTGGAACGACAGCCCTCCGACGAAGGCATCTCCGGCCGGACCAGCGACCGCCCCGCCCTCAACGACGTGGTGAAGGCGATGCGCCGTGGACAGGTGGACGTGGTCGCCGTGTGGAGGTTCGACCGGTTGGCGCGCTCACTCTCGCACCTCGTGAAGT
>SXGR01620723.1_pt1 | contig 57861 bp, 50 predicted proteins | sample 3174711 | NCBI WGS metagenome assembly SXGR01 (sample SAMN11356860, study PRJNA531348) | freshwater metagenome | isolation source: freshwater sample F1-60 | place: China: Fuxian Lake, Yuxi | collected 2017-12-25 | reverse complement strand
TGGCAAGGGTAAGAGCAATCGCGGTCGTGCCTGATCCAGTTGCATCCCCAGACACGGAGATGTTCTGGTTGCCGCTCAACTTGCCATTGAAGGAAGACCAGTCAGCGGCACTCAGGGCACCTCGATTGGTTGCGGAGGCAGTGGGGATGTTCAGGGTAATGACTGGTGTGCTTGTTGGTGTTGCAACCGTCGAACTCACATCGGTCCCGGATGTTCCGAAGGACAGGGCAGAGACATTTGTCACACTCCCCGCCAGACCACTTGCAGCAGAGGTAATCCTTCCCTTGGCATCCACCGTAATGCTAGCAAGGGTGTATGTTCCGGCAACCACCGCAGTGTTGGCAAGGGCAAGTGCAATAGCGGTTTCACCTGATCCAGTTACATCCCCAGTAACATTGATTGTCTGGTTGCCCGTCAGATACGCGCTCGTGTCCAGCGTCCACGTATTGGTGCTGATCTTCTTGGCAATCCCAGCGGCCCCTGCCAGACCAGCAATTGCCTCCAGATCGGGGTCAAGAACGACAACCGACCCAGTTGCTCCAATTTGATTGAAACTGCCGCTGAATGTCGCTGGCATTTAGTGCCTCCCGATGATCGGCCTGTTCACCGATGCTCCTCGCGCAATAAGACCCTTCCTTTCAAAGTGCTGGAGCATCCGTTCGTTCACTGCCCTCATCCGGTCTTCGGCTGACTGTGCATGTTCGCCAGTTCTACGCTCACTAGCAATTTCAGCAGCCATCGCTCGAATCTCGTCAGGAGGGATCCTCCACCTCGGGTCCTCTGCGTTGACAATGACCAAAGGAACCTCAGCATCATCATCAACAAAATAATGAGGACGCTCCTCATCCAGTCTTGTGCGTGTGACAACATAAAACCCCCTATCCATTTTGCATTTTCTCGATCATGGGCAGTGCGGTGCTCAGGTCTTGCATCTCCTTCATCGTGACCAGCAGGTTGCTGCTGCTTGTCCGTGCGCGAGAGATGATCGCGGGCCACGTCATCATGATGTCCCACAACTCCTTGGGGACAACGACTGAATTCTGCCTTGCTTCTTGTTTCATCTCTTTCATAAACGAAGATCTCCTCTTGAGTACATTAACCCAAAAAGGGTCGGCGGCGACAGGGGACTCCCATCACCACCGACCCCTACCGGAGGCACGAATATCAGCCTAGTTAGTCGCGACCCGGCCTAGTGGCAATGAACAGGTTCACGTTGTCGGCCGTACTGGTTTGCAGGACTGCGGTGAGCAGCAATGTCGTGCCAGCGGGAATGCGGATGCCATCCTTGTTGCGGAACCCGAAGCCCAACTGATCGAACTCAGGCTTGATGGTTGAGATCACGTTCCCCCCGTGTGGATTTAGGGCCGGGAGCGGTCCGTAAAATACCGAGGTGGGGTTGGCCAAGTCCGCCACAAAGTACCTCGACCCAAGGTTGACATTCACCGCCACGTCCGCCACGGAGGCGACGCCCACGGAAGATGCCTTGCCGGTCACGCTGATCGCATTGGGCAGGTTGACGGTGTACCCCGAATATCCATACGTGTCATTGGCAACGGGGCGCGTGATGGCACTGACAGTCCCAGTCCCGGCCCCAGCAGCGGCCGCGGTGAATACGGACCCCACCGCATAGGTGAGGTTGCTCGTGCCCGCAGCAGTGTTCCACTGTGCCTGAGTTGTGGTGCCAAGCGAGTTGATCGAGTACACCGTCGAGACCACGAAGGCACCACCCGAAACGAGCGGCGCGGTGCCAAAGGTAAACAAGGTCGTGCTTACGGCAGCCGGGGTAATGGCAGCAACAGCAAGGTTGAAGGTTTGCGTGCTATTTGCGGTTTGAACCGTGGTGCTTGCCCACCCGACGTCAGTCAACAAATTTTCGTCAGGGAAGTAGAGGGAAGCCTTGTGGGTACCGATTGCCACCTGAGTCGGTGACAACCGGATAGCATGTGGTCGTCGTTCAGAGTCAGCCATTATCTATCTCCTTATCATCCAGTCAATTACGAAGTGGGATCGGGGGCGAGGAACTGCATGCGGATACCCCAGCCGCCGTTGTAGATGCCAAACCCAAACGTGTGACTGGTCTGGTACAACCAACTGCGGGCCTTCATGCGACGTTCCTTCTCGACGTTGACCGAGTCAGCGGGGACATACCAGACCGCTTCCTCGCTGAACAGCGCACCAGTGGCGTAAGTGTTCGCATCGCCGACCGTGCCGCTTGAGAAGCGGTCGATGTTCGGGCTGATGAACGCGCCATCAATTCCGAACAACTTGAAGTCATGCCGCAAGTACTGGCGGATGACCTCTTCGCTCAGGCTGCCGTAGATCGCGTTGTTGCTGGTCGGGACAATCTGGTTGAGGATGGTCCTCAGTTGCTCAACCCGCATGACCGAACGCACAGGCTTCGGCACCGGCTCGGACAACCCCTCCAGACGCGCGATGGCCGCCGTCATGTGACCAACCGTGATGGCAGTCGAGGTGCCGCCCAGCGTCGTGGCAAACATGTTGCCGCGGGCATCACCAGTGGCGGATGCAAAGACATTCCACGCCTTCTTGTCCACCCTCTTCGCCATCGCATCCCCCAGAATGCGCCCGGCCTGTCGCATGTGGTTCTCGCCACCCACACGGGCAGCCACATCCGTCAGGAGGAACTGCGCGACAACTTCCGTGGGTTCCACCACGAAGTTCGTGGTTGACAACTTCTGGGGGTTGTCTACCTCGACACCTTCGACGGCGTCATAGGCTTCGAACTCTCCGTACTTCGGCTGGTTGAGGACGCGACCCTGCCCCTTCGGGAGTGCCTCCTTGTGGAACAACTGTGTAGCAAGCGTCTTGGCTTGCAGGGTCAACTTCGCCGGAAGAATCATCTTTGGCTCCATCTGTGCAAGTTCACTAGAAGTAATAGCAGCAACCATAATCAAACTCCTTTACCTGTTAACGATTACCAGTATCTATTGGCAGATTTTTCCTGTTCAACCCACGCCTTGTATAGAGCAGGGTCGTCAGGGTTGCTCATGAGTGCCTTCTCCAAGGCATCTCCGGTCAATCCGCGCCCGGATGACCCCCCAATGTCTGCGCGAGGTGCATCACCGGAACCAAGTGCCCGTGCCATCCCCCGTGCCTGCGCAGCCTGCGATCCAGTATCCACCTCCTCCTTCAGCCACCTCTTGACTGCCGGGTTCTGCTTGATCGCCTCAAGCACATCCGCCTCACTGGTCCTCTTCAGGACTTCGACAGTAATGCCCTTGAACCCCAGATTCCCCGGTACGGACAGCAATGACGGATCATCTGGACTCACCCCGAAAGCCCCGGCAAACTGTTCCCATACCTGACGTCTCACCTCTTGCCGAGCAGAATTCCTCTCGGGTTCCAAGAGTTCGAACATCTGCTCCCGCTGGGTCCGTTGCTCAAGTTCCGCAACACCGCGGTTGTATATCTCGTTCTGTGCCTCGACATCTCCGCTTTGCGCTCGTTGATACAGTTCCCTGTCCAACACGGCCTGCTTTTGCCTTTCCTCTTGCTCCTGCCTCTGCTGCCTCTCGACGCTTTCCCGCATTTCCCGCTGTTGTGCTTCGATCTGCACACGGAGGCGTTCTCCCTCCCTGATGATGCTGACATCCTCTTCCGTGTAGGTTGGCTTTGCTGCCACCTTGTCTGCTGGGGCGGCCTCGCTCGATGCTTCGGCTGGCGGGCTGTCGTGCAACCCCTCGCTGGCATAGGTCGCCGTATCGAGGGAAACGTCGGCGTCTCCCAGTCCTGCCTCCACTGCTGGTGGTGGGGGTGCAATCACTTCATCGCTCACGCATAAACTCCTTGATGTTATTAGTGGTAACGATTACCGCAGCCTAAATGCAGCCGGAACACCACCTGACGAGCCGCCCATTTGTCCGGCAACAGTTTTCTTCAGTGAATCCTTATCGATCCCCTGATTTGCCAATGCGAGGGAATTGTATTGCCCCTGACTGAATGGATCGAGATTGTTGTAGACTACCGGGTTGATCTTGGCATAGTTGCCGCTTGCAGGATTGATATTGCTCAGGGTCTTCATCCCGGCAGTCCCGCTGTTTGATACCGAGGACGCACTCCCCACATACTTCCCGCCCAACGCCGCATCAAGATTTGCCGAGATTGGCATCAGTGCCTTGTTCCTCAGGGCATTGATGTTTTCTTGATTCACTTCCATGTTGGCTGATACTTGCGAGGGGTTGCTCGCATCAGCCGCCGGTGCCGAAGTGCCACTAGCCCGTGTGTTCCCCATCGCCACGGGGACACTGCCCGGAGCAGCGGCATTCCCAAGAGCGGCATCGGCGGCAGAAGTGTTGATGCTCACGCCGCTGGGGTCGGCACCTGATGCTGGCGCGGAAGTGGATTTGGACAATTTTTCCCCTCCCTGTGCCGCGGTCCCCTGCAATCTGGTGCCAGACAGGTTTGCCTTGGTGTATGCCTCCACAAACCTGTTGGGGTCAGCCAGAGCAGCAGAAAGGAGTTCCTGATTCTTTATCCGGGTTTCATTGTTGCGAAAGTTGGCCTCCGCCGCTTGCAACAATGCGGCAGGAGTGTCGATCCACGTGTTGCCAGTGGGGTCCTGCGGGTTTTTTACCTTCCCGGTCACTGCTGCACGTGCCAGTTCATTGTCTGTGATGATTTTGTCAACATCAGCCTTTTGCTTTATGGATACCTGTGTTGGTACCTGTTTGCCATCGTCGTCAAGAATAGGGTCGTAGCCTATGATATTGCCCGTTACTCTATCAACTCTTGGCTTGACTATATATCCATAAAGTTCTGCATAAATTTTTGACGCTTCAGTAAGCAGCCTCATCCTTAGAGTTAGTGCTCCGTAATCTTCCACACTAAAATCGGCGTTGTTCGCCGGGCCGCCAAGGATTGCAGCAGCCCCCTGTTGTTTGGGGGTGGCCGAGGTCGTGGTCGTGGTCGTGGTCGGGGCGTCAGTGACGGCTATCCCTGCCACACCCGGAGCATATCTCTCGGCGGCTTGCATGGAGGAATGCGAATTGCCAGTGAACGTCATGTTTTTCCCGTACTCTGTGTTCAATTGATTCACAAGGGCAGTCGGATTCTGTCCTTGTGGAACAGACAAACTAGAATCGGATATCTTCCCATTCGGGTCTTGGAACTTTATTTTGTTGTCTGATACAAAGAATCCTGTAGCCATTACCTTTTGCTCCTGCCCCTCGACTTTTCCATCAGTTCCTCTCATTCCCCGGCTTTCCGTTGATCATACTGGTACTCAAAGATTGGGTATTCATACATGACACCGGGAGCGCGATGTCCCTGAGGTCCAACTTGGTCGTCCTGTGTTGAGTTTGGGCCACCGTTGACCTCATGGTGAATGCCCGCTAATCTTTTGAGTTTTTCGAGTTCTAACTCACCGCCCCCCCCTTGCATCAGCGACGTGGCAGTGAGGTCACTTTGGTTGGTGATCGATGCCTCCCTCTGCGCCGCCAGCATCCCTTTCAGTTCCTCAGACGGCATGAACCCCCCCTGTTCCCCGGGTGGACGAATGAGACCATCGTCGGACACGGCGGGTAATTGATCTCCTCCGGGGAAGGCGGCGGGCGCAGCGGTGCTGACACCCGCAACTTGGGGGTTGTATTTGATAAATTGATCCCAAGTTGGGTGGGGGGTGGTCAAGTCCTTGTCTATTGGTCCCCCCAGACCCTGCGCCCTTGCCATTCGTTCCGAGAAGGTATCGTTGGGCTTCCCGGGAACGCTTCCGTAGTCATCCCCCCACATTTTTTGCACTTCCGCTCCACTGGCCCCACCTTGGACTTGCGTGGCCCCTTGCAGGAACTTCATGCCCGACCGCCTCAACCCCGAGGCTCTTGCCTTTTCTGCCTGTTCAACGTCGTTCTTTCTCTCCGTCACCCAGCCCGTGTAAGCAGTATCATAAAGTTCTCTCGCCTTTACAGCATTGGCAGGGTTGCCACTCGCCATCAACGCCGCGGGAACGCTCCCCCCCCCGGCTATGACTTCATTGAATCTCCTTCTTTCGTCCGCGCTCTGTTGGTCTTTTTGCCTAGCCATGTCTAGGTTGTAGGCGGCCGTTTGATTTTCTTGGTTTACCTTGCCTTGGGCGGTTTCCGCGGCTTCTCTTTCGATTTTTAATCTTTGTCGTTGTTCAGCATTAAGCGGTAGTTCCTCAACTAGTTCTTGTTTCCGATTCCCGGCGGCGTCCACATACTGACGGTATAATAAATTGTTATGAATAACCAACGTTTGGCCGGGCGTACTTATTATTTTAGGTGGACCGAAAACTTGATTCTTTGCATCCCACTCTTGCTGATATTTAGTTTCGCCCTCAATGATAAATTGGCTTGGCTTATGCACCCAGTGCCAAGTATTTTTGTCAGCATCCCAATCCCCCAACCACCCCTGTTCCGTGGTGACCAGTGACTTGCCCCAAGTTGCTGGGTCCTGATCGTATGGCTTTTCGATTTCTGTGCCGTTGGCTGTGAGGTACCGGATAACCCACGTACCTTTTTCACCAACTTTGCCGTCTATCTTTACCACGCGCGTTAGAGCGGGGACGATTTGCTTGCCATCGATTTGGTCACGTGCGTTTAGCAGTGACATGCTATTTAGATGGCTCTGCTTCGCCAACTCAAGGTCGGCGAGTAATTTTCCTTGATCATTAACTTCACTTCTATCGGCCTGAATAACAAGGTTTTTTATGTTTTGGAGGGCAGTAAGTGCTTGTTCTCTTGGATGCATATTAAGCGCATCGATGGTATTAGTTGCTTTATCGAGGTCCCTGTCGGCATCCATCCGCAATTTGGTCGCGCGCTCGTTGATTATGGGTTGTTCGTGTGATCTGACGAAAAAGAATTCTCTAAATGTAGCGGGCGTGGTGGCGGTGGCGGGGACTAGAATGTTCGATGTGGCTTTGATTACAGCAAGACCGCCTAACGTCGCGCCCAATACGGAGGTTACTTTGGTACCCGTGGGCATGCCGGTGAGGCTATTAAAGGCTGTGTTGAGGGCGGTCTGTTCGTCGACATGTAAGGCTGTAACGTCGCCCGCTAGAAAGTTGATGTTGCGGGCAGCGGTATCTAGCCTCGCTTTGCTTTTGTCGGCGGGCGCGTCTTTAAACGCGAAAAATTGATGTGGGGCACTTGGAGCGGCAATGACTAAGTTCAGGTCCTTTAATGCTGCCTTGGCCGCGTTTTGTTGTGCTGTAAGTGCGCCTAGGCGTGCTTGGTGTGCGCTTGGCGGCGTGTTCAGCAGTGCCAGATGATTATTCGTTAACTGACTCACAATCCGCTCGTCGGTTATGGTGTCCGGGGTTTCGAGAACATCTGTAGGCGTTCCTGTGTTGGGGTCTTTGACGAATTCGTACTTTATCCCGTATCGTTCCAGAATTTCTTTCCTGCCTATTTTTGGCAAGGATGTCGCAGGAGTCACCATGTCAATCACCTAAACCCCGATGGCGTGTTTGCCACCTCTTGTCTGCGCTGCCTGTTTATTTCTTGTTCCCTAAGGTATTTGAACAAACTGCTTTGCGGATAGTTTTTTTGCGCCCACTGTTCACTGGACGGAATTTGTCCCATTATTCCCAACTTCAAGTCTCGTTGGAATTCGTCAACTTTCGATGCGCCTTTTGCAGTTCTAACGTCTTCAGCCTTGCTTTGTGACGTGACATACCTGTATTCTCCCGCACTTCTCCTCCTGTCTTCTGTGGATTGGAAGGGGAAGAATGCACGCACTCCAGTCTGTCCGGGGAATCTGCGTTGGACATTCCCGATCTCGTCCCTCTTTGGCTCGATGTTGTCCGCCATCCCCGGAATGCCCTGCTGTGCAGACTCCACGAAGTAACTGATCCACTCATCCACGTCCTGACTGCCGGTGTAGTGGGTCACCACACCGCGTGGGTCTCTCACCGTGTCATCGATAGCATTATTGATGGCGCGACCAAGGCTGACATACGGCACGAACCCGGAGAGGTAGCGGGAGACGGCCTGCTTCATCTTCGCCATGTCCCTGCCGCCTTCCAGCGCGTCGAAGGCTTCCTTGTATGCCTTCAAGCCAGACTGCGTGAATGTGAAGTCCCACATCGAGGCAGCAAAGGCACCGAATGCACCGGCGTCAGGGACTCCACCCTTCTGGTGCGCTTCCGACCATGCGGCACCGAAGACGACAGGGTAGGCCAGCGGACCGAGCACATTGACGATTGCGGTATAGGTCTTATTGCCGCCATTGTCCGTGGTGACAAAGGACCACGGACGCCAACCTTCCTCCTCCATTGCCTTCTTCTCTTCATCGTCATCGGGGCCAGCACCCGTGAGCATTCCCCCAAGGAAAGCCGCTGATGCCATCATGGCCACCGTCATGCCGATCATCTGGTACCCCAGACGCTGCGACATGGGAAGATATTCGCGGCTCTTCGGCTGCCGAACCAAGAAGTTATCTTGAGGGTTGCGCGAATCCGCCCGACCGGAAGGCCCGGAGTCGGTCATTAAGGAGGTGGCTGCATCGTAGGCTATCCCCGCCAGTCCCATCGGCGTGAGGCTTATCGCGCCCCTGTACCCAATGGTGGCAATGGTCCTGTAGAACGGGATCATTGCTTGCAGCACGCCCTTTGCCACACCTCTCTGGTCTGCGATCAATGAGACCAGATGCGGTGCACGCTCTTGGAAAACGTTCTCGCGTGCTTGCCGGAAAGCCTCGCCAGCCAGACTCTCGGAAGACTGGGACACCGGCTTCCGAATCTCGTATGGGACGCCCTTCTGCTTTATCGGCTGTGCATCCGGGCCGGGATTGACGCGAGGATATGCGGGGCCATAGGGTGTCCTGCTGCCCGGTGCCTGTGCCCTTGGCCGAGAGAAGTAGGCATTCTGGATCTCGTCCCAAGTCTCTACCCATTCCGGCGTCCCGTTGGCCAGTTCCTCTGACATCGCCTGAATGTTCCTGATGACCTCCGTTCGGTATGCAGGCGTGCCGAACTTCTCTGATTTACCCGCCTCCCGGTGGGCAATGGCATGCACCGCCATTTGCAGCGTGAGGTTGTTCACGAACACGTCGGCTGCAATTCTGGCGCGACCCACAGTCTCAAGCACCATGCCTTTCTTGCCACTCGTGAACCCGCGCGGCTGCTCACCTCGGATGGGTTCACTTCCCTGCGCGAAGGCATCCAGAGCATCACGGCCCGCATTCATGGTGGACGACCACATGGAGGAGACTGCCCCGTACAGTTTCTCCAGTGATGCTGTCCTCTGCTCTCGGGGGACGCCGCCCATCCTCTCGATCACGGTGGCGTTGATTTCCCGAAGCAGTGTCGTGGGAATGGTCAGCGCGTTGCTGATGATGTCCACCATCGCACCGGATGGGGCGGAGAGCGTGTTCATGTACCAGAATGCGCTGACCCTTTCACCACCACGCCTTGCCAACTCGCCCTTGACTTGCTTGCTCTTGGAATTTCCCCACAATGCGCTCGTGGCAATCCACTCCGGGGGAACTTCCCCGGCCTTGATATCTGGTCCGAACTTGCCCGCTGCAACCCTTGCATCAATCTCTGTTCCTCGGATGGGAAGGAGGTTGGACTCATACAGTTCCTGCCCCAAGGGAGACAGTGCCACCGCCGGAAGAGGCCCGGTTGGGGTGGGTAATGGGGTCTTGTACGGCTGAAGGAACCTCGCTACTGCACGGCTGGAGCGGATTCCATCTGAATCATTTGATACTCCGCGGACATCGCCGCCAATATTTCCGAAGTCATCTCCTCCGGAAGATATTCCATCACCTCCTCCGAACTGACGCCCCATCTGTCCGAGGCTGCTGCGAACAGAAGGGCCACGTTCCGGGTCTTCACTCCCATCCCGTCTGCCCTGTCTCTCCAGTGGTTCTCCACCATTCGCGCCGTCACGTGCGCCACCATACTCTTGCTGGCTTGAGTCTCCATATGCTCCTCCTTGACCCCCTTGGTTGCTCACCGTCTGCGGGAGTGCCAATGTAAGCCGCACGCTTGTATCGTCTTCCTTGTACAGGACATCAGGATTATTGATTATGAATTCAGATATTTTTACAAGTATTTCGCCATCGTTCTCAAGAATAGTTTCCAGAAGTTGGCTAGACAAACCTGATACAGCGGATATGTGCCTGATCGCCTCAAAGACATCCTGAAGTGCTCGTCCAAACGATTCACTATGCCCGGGCACGCTTTGATGCGTGATCTCGTGCCACACTGCGGCTTGCAGTTGGATGACAACCTCGCGAGCATTCCACAAGAGGCTATTTGCAGGAGCAGTTGGGCGCGGTCCCGACCCGCTCGCCCTCCGCGCCGCCTTGTATGCTTCGCTCTCCCTACTCTCTTCCCCTGCCCAGTGCTCAATGAGTTGAGCGGTTGTCATGCTTGTTGGCGCGGCGTTGAATGAAGAGGCTACAAGGGACACGAGATTCCGGAGATTCGCCATTGTGTCGATCCTGTTCGATAGGGATCTAATGCCGGGGCCAGAGGTCCTGTCCGCTGCCTGTGCTACCGTTACAAATGGGTTCACCATCACGTATCTTGGAATTGTTCCTGACAAGTTAGGTGGAGCCACCACCGGTGTGTTGTAATTCACAGCCACAAGATTCTTTTGCATTGTAAAACCGGCAAAAACAATGTTGAACCAATTTGGCTGGCTACCGATGTCCACGGATTCTGAGATTTTGTATCGATCTGCCAGCAGTTTGACTTCTTCCATTAAATCGCCGTAGTACTCTGTCACGGCGTCTGCAAGGCGTATCAACCATCGTTCCTGTGACAGCCCTTGAACCACTGATGGGTTAAATGTTTTCCCGGCATCAAGCAGCATCATTGGCGAACTCACAAGTGTCAAGGGTGTGCCGTAGCCATTGATCGCAAATCCGCTGGACAACGCCGCCCAGACCTTCTGCTTGTTTGCATCAAGGATGGCTGAGTCTATGTTTTGCCTTATCCAACGGTCCGGCTGGCTAAGAAACCAACTCTTCACGCTGTCCCTATTGGGCGTCAGCGGATACCCCTCATCCGTAGGATCGACAGCGGGGTGAATATCTATCACCATCCAATCAGGGCGGTCTTTCGCGCTTATTGAGTTGTCTTCTGTGGAAAATTGATATGAGCCGTTTGAAAGGTATATCCTGACAGAATTGGAATTATTGCTTACGTCGCTATATGCCACGTCATAAGTCCCGGCGACTTGTCCATTGTTGTTGTTGTAGGGCACCCCCTGCCCGGATGCCGGATACATCAACATGTTTTGTGCAGATTCCTCCCAATTCCTGTTGGGATTCATCATGACCATATTGGTGCCATTAAGGAACCTTCTGAGCAGGTTCATAGAGTGGTTATCAACAGAGCGACCGCTAGCCCCGGGGTCTGATCCCGCAATGTAGGTGTCTACGGGTACTTTATCCGGCATCAGGACCCCGGACCTTCCTTCGTACACGTGAATATCTGCGAAAGTGCCTGAGGGGCGAGGGAAAAGATCTTCCTCCCTATACCCAGCCCGTCCCACTTGGTAGGAGTTGCCCATCCGCCAGTGCCCATCCCTATCTGGCCATAGTCTTGTTATCTGCCCATTGGCGGGACTAACGTATTCCATATGAGGCATGCCGTCCGGGTTGTATACGGTTGGGTTGGCATAGTCGAGGTATGCTGCTTGGTTATACTCTGGCGGCTGCCTTTGATCCATTCCGACAGCCGTGGTTGCACTATTGAATGGTGATGGCCTCGAACTATCCCCCGGGCCAATCACTTGAGTTACGAATGCAACGTTCGTAAAGAATGGATCCTTGCTTGTGAACGTTGTAAGGTTGTATCCAATCTGCACCGCGTCGCGGACGTTGTTGGATAGCGCGTGGGCTTCATGAGGAGTATTCCTCCTGTCAACCGCATGAATTCCCACACCCTCCTTTGGCCATACAGTGATTGTGGTGCCAGTCCCCCAGTATGACGGATCTTCAAGCAAGTTGGGCCTTCCCTGCATGTATTTCTTCATCAGCGACGGGTCTCTTTGCAGGGCAAGGTACGCCCATTCCGCTACTGTCTTGATCATGCCCATCGGAATCCCTTCGGGAGAGCCGATGCCGGACCGTGTGTCCATGATGATGTATGGGTTCACTGCCGGGTCAACATCCTGCATGGCCGTGTCATAGGCCAGCAGTGCCCCTTCCAAGGCGGTGGCACCAAGAAGGACGCTATCCATTCCTGCCGGGCGAGTTCGGGCGGGCACGTCGGCTGCGGTCGTCGGCGGGTAAGGCGACCTCCTCTGGATGGTCTTCATATACCGGTCCCAAGACTTCCTGTCCTGCCCGTAAGCCATGAACCTGCGCCGCGTCTCGTCGTAGTAATTTCTTATGGTGCTCGTTACCGATCCGTTGGGGGCGTTGAGTGGGACGCGTTTCCCCTCAACCAAGTCATATCCACGCACAAGGGACGAGATGGTGTCCGTCCATGAAGCGAACGCCCCAACGAACGCCCCAGCCTCCCTGTTGACCCTGCTGGCATCGGGGTTCCATCCGTAGGGCCTTGGGTTTGTCGGCGACTCGTCAAAGTCCAGAACCTTGAGATTTTCGGTCCTGCCTCGCCACACCAGTTGTTTCACGCTTTGTCCGCCGGTCCCGAAGGTCTGGGTGAATGAGCCAACCTCCCCACCGTGCAAGTTTGCTTCTGCCCTTGCAATCTGCTGCAACGCAAGTTCACGATGCGGGTCGGGGTGCGCGGACAGTCCGTCACCCTCCACATCCATTGAGATGATCCTTATCGCCACCCCGGCATTCACATCTGAGAAGTCATCCCCAGTTCCATGCATGACCGAACGTACCAATTTCCCCGTATTCGGGTCTCTCCATGTGGTCAGCACTTCAAAATACTGAGCCGCGGAGAAGATCGACCCAACGCCTATGCCAAACCCGCCAGATGTGCCAGAATTAGTGACTGCCTTCTCCTTGCCACTGGAAAACATCTGTATGAATGTGGTGCCAAGCGTTTCCGGGGACATCCCGCTCCCGGTGTCATGCATGACGAAGAACCCGGATGACGGACCCCTTACCGTCCTGTCTGCCCAACCCGCCCTGTAGGCCGAATTGTCCGGAAACGTATCTGCAAATGGCCTCGATACCACAGGTCTCAGAAGGTGGCTATGTGTATAATTCGAGCCACCGCCCGTGCCGAAATCAGACGCCTGTATCACAGGGACGCCGTTTGCATCCACGCGCGACAGGAAGTGCACGTCCTCTCCTGAGGAAGCAAACGCTGCATCTTCAAACATTTTGGAGGACGACCTGCCATCAACCATGATGAGGTCCACCACGGCTTTTGACTTGTCAACTCCGGGTGGCAGTCCCACCATGATCGCATCCCTTGCGTTCTGGAACGCCTCTCGGTAGCCAACCAAAGGAAGCACCCTAGACTCATACATGCCACGATCTATGATCAGGTTCGCCCTCGCGCTGTCTGTCAACCGGGTGGCCCTTATCCCCCCGTTTCTCGCTATCAGGCCCGGTCGCAAGGTTCCATCGGGACTGACGGCCCAGCGGCCAGACCCTGCCTGACTGGACCTGATAGTGCTCCCTTCCGTCAGCCCCCTGATTGTCCCCCTGCTTGTGAACACGGACGCAACATCGTTCACCTTTTGCCACGCGTGGTAAAGGTCCCAGAACTGCTGCGGATTTGGATCAACCCAATCAGCGGGTGGCCCTGCTGATGAGGCCGCTTCGGCTGCATCGATGGCACGCAGTTGCTTATCCAACTGCCTTTGAGTTTTTTCTTCGTCTTTCTTAGGGACAGGGAGTCCCCTGCTCTCATAGTAGTACTTCGTGAATGCGGCGGCGATCCTAGCATTACGTCTTTGTTGATCGAAGTTTGCAACCCTTGCCGCTTGGAAGGGCGACGGTCGTCCCCTGACGGCAGGGTACCCCTCACTGGTGCCCATGAATGAGGCCCCACGAGCGGGCGGACCACTCTTGTCTCTCCTGTATTTTTCGTAGTATTTGGCGATCCCGGCGTTGCCCTGCATGACAAGGTCATCGATTCTCAATTTGCTATTTGTGCCGGTAATATCAAAATCTTCCTCAGGTTCTGAGAACATGATGTTGATCAATTCCTCATGATTCAATCCCTTTAGTGTTTCTGGATCTATTGCCTCTTTCCTTATACCGAGTGTCTTGTCGAGCACGTCGGCAATCATTGTAAAATCTTCCGCGAATTGAGGACGTGTAAAGAATGGCCGCGGCACTTGCAACAAGGTACCAGAAGCACTCTCAATGTCCTCCTCCGTTGACATGCTCACAGCCTTCGCAATCATTCCCTTTAGGATTTCAAACTCATCAGTTCCGTCCGGGTCTGTATCATCCGGCCTGTAATAGTTCTCGCCATTCAGTGGGGTAAGCAACGCTATCCTCTTTAGCGTTGGATCACCATAAAACTCCTGTTCTATGTGATACATTATCTCATTGGCTTTCTGGGGATGCAATTGGTAAAGAGCATTAAGAGTACGCCTTGGTGGAGCCATTATTTCAAATATGCCAGCCCTCAGACCAAGCCTGCCTAGGTCTTGCTCGGCATAAGTTATACGGTTGCGGACGTCGAAGCCAATCTCATTCGCCATTGAGATTACCTTCCATGCATTCACGGTGTGCTCAGAATCTTCGACACCGATGAATGTGTGATCTGCCGTCCCGTATATTCCCCATGACAACCCTGTATTGTCAGTACGGAGCAAGTTGCCAAGTTGTCGTGCTACAAGGGCACTGTTGGCAGCGTCTGACACCCCGACGCCAAACCTGTATGCATGTCTGATATCCTGACCACTCTCGAACGCCTTGGGGTCCACGTTGGCACGACGAAGCACCCGTCCCCACACTCCATTGCCGAAGTCCCGTATCCACTGGTCGCCGGTATACGTCCACGTGGACTTCGACCGCTCACGCATCTCATCCGTAATCGTTGCCCTGCTGGAACTGATGACACTCCTCCGGGGGGTGCTGGACAGCAATTTACTGGGGGTCTCCCTCCCTCTTGCGTCCGGCAGGAATACCCCTCTATCCCTATCCCCGGCACCCCACCGGTCGACGATTTCACGGACTAACCTCTCCACAGAGACCCCCGGGGGGAGGCCCTTGCGACCTGCTTTCTTCGCGGCATCGTTGATGGCTGCCGTTACCTTCTCTGCACTAAGCCCCTCACGGTCACCCTGAAGTCTGTTATCTAGTTTATTTAGGAAGGCCGCTCTTTGGGCCGCCCGACTATCATCGTTGATGAAGAAGATCTGCCTTACGCGCGTCTCCCCCGCAAAGCGGCCGTATCGGTCTTGGTCGTCGGGTTGGGCTGTGATCGGGACGATTGTGCCTCGGTTTTCGTTGAGGAGTTTGGTGTAGGCTGTGGCAAGATCAAGTAGCCCATGTTCCTGAAGAGTGCCGCCCACTCGGGCGGGATTTGATGCCGAAGAGGCGGAGGTGGGGAGTGGGGCGAACTGGATAGGTTGTCCGAGGATTTCGGTGACGATTTGCTTGACTCTCGCTGAAACATTGGGGTTACTCCTAAAATAGTTATCGAGGACAGTACCGTATGTCTGCACAGCGACGGGTTGCTCCATCACTCGTGCTATGCCCCTGTTCAAGGACGGCAAGGCTTGACCACTCGCGAGCATTGGCACCGTTCGGGTCGGAGCGAATGCCGCTGGGTTATTAACATGGTCAAACGCATAAATTCCGTCCGCGCCAATACCCATTTCATGCCATCGGCGAGGGCCATCGCTATCGGGGATTGATGTGGTGGGCGTTGCTACGTTTGGCGCGAACCAATTCGCCCCAGAAACTTTGGCATCCTGCACCGCGACAAGGTGGTTCCCCCACGTTCCCGCAAAAATGTCGGACGGCTGGGCGAGTTTGCTGTCGGCTATAATGCTTATCGCCTTCGTTACCTTGATGCTCTGCACTGCCCAAAGTTTTGCCACTTCTCCGAATGTCATGTTCGGGTGGTATTTGAACGGATCATAGTCTACGAGCAATACAAATTTGCCCGTCGAGTCCATGTCAACGGACTTAAATCCCAATCGGTTGAGTTCCCCTGCAACCACCCTCATTTTGTCTCTTTTTGTAACATCAACCTTTATGCCTATGGAATTTATATCCAGCATGTCTCGCGTGATATCCAGATATTGCAGAAACATGCTTGGGTCACCACTCATTTGGTGCCAATCGCGGCGTCCGGGCCTTGAACCCATCGGACCTAATTCTTGATACAAATCACGCAGGATGGTCATGTCGGATTGGAAGCCGAGACTGTCAAAGATTTTCACCAGTTTTGTCATCTCATACTCAACACCACCGGCGTCCCAACTGCTGACATCTAGTTCTCGCGCTATACTTTGCGCGTTGAAGGCGGGCGTCACCTTTTTTGGAGTGCCGCCACGCCTTCCCCTCTTGCTGGTGACCGTTACAAGTTTCCAGATTCTTTGGCTTTTGGGGGTTGCTGGACCGAGAAAATGACTGGCAGGCACAACAGACTTGGGATACCACACGCCAACACCGTCCTGCTTCGTGACCACCCCAAGGAGTGCCGCTGCTGCCATTGCATTATCAATGGAGACGTCTTTATTCAAGATTATTCGCACGTTTGGTTCCAGCCCCGAGGAGGGGGGGTCGTACCAAGTGCCGTACCTGTTCGGCACCACAACATGGTCACCAACTATTTCTTGGAGCATCGGGATTGACAAACTGTTGTTTCCTAGTGAAAAAATCTCTTTAAGAAGTCCTGCTAGTGGCCCTGTATTCGGCACTGCCCCTAATACGTTTTCCAGAGTCATTCTTTGCAATCTCTCTGCATCACCTTCATTCGGGGTTAACCCTTCATTGAAGGCTTTAGGCATTGTGGTTCCCGTACTCTCTAAGGTTGCCGAACCCAGATTCCCCGGCACGGACACGGAGATGTACGGATTGTCGGGGTAGTACACCACCCTTTGATTGAACGCCTTAGTGAAGTCCTCCCAAGTAAATCGGGGCCTAAGACCAAGTTTTTCACTCCCTATCGATACCGGTTTTGGTTTCTTTTCCTGCATCCACCTCGGGCGACTGGAGAGGACACCACCTGCATCCGCACCGCCACCCGGGCTGGACACGCCAAGTGTCGCCTCGTCTTGCATGTCGGTGTCTTCATCGGGCGTCGCCTGTCCCTCTTCGTATTCTTCGCGTGCCGCAAGCAGTTCGTCCCTTCTTCGAAGCGCAAACGCCCCCGGGCCATACACAGGATCGGGTTCATCCTCATTGGACGATACAAACGGGAGGTTGTACCTCTCTATCGTCTCCGGGTCGAAAGGATCCACCTCGTAGGGATATTCATCATGCGACCAGCCCGCGGGCGTTTGCACATACACAAAGTAGGGGCGGTATGATGTGACAAAGTCTCGCCCGAGTTGGAGGTAACCATATGACAACAAAGCCTGTGTCCCGTCAGGTTCACTGAGGTTCCTTTTGATAACGGCGGGGTCGGGTGGGGGAATGTACCCCCAACCCCGACCAAATTGTCTGACATGCTGGTCACCCTCCCGGGGAATCCAGCGATTGTTCCTCTGTTGGACAGACGCACGGGATGACTGGATGCCAGTGTTCGCTAGGAATACGGCCGTGAAGTTGGGAGCATCGGGATCCATGAATGGCCTGATCGACGCTTTCTCGTCGGCCGCCACCGGATCCGTCATGTCTATGTTGGTGACCCTGATGGAGTCCTGCGGGATTCCGCCTGTCGTCACCAGTGCGTCGGCAATGCTCCCCAAGTCGTCGATGTTTGCCGGGTTGATCAGGATCAGGGTCCCATTCTCACCAACAGTCCACTGATCGCTGGGACCCAGCACGCCCGTGACCAGTTCGGTCGCTTTGGTGACGGTCCACACTGTCGAGTCAGGTGCCTTGACCATCAATGTCGATGCCGTATTCCTTTTCTTGGCATACTTGCTGTCCACGTTGGAAGTGGCACGCGGAATCCATACCTGAGCGGATGGCACGCCCGCCTTTGCCGCAAGGACACTGGCGATGACGCGTGCGTATGATGGTGTGGCACCAACCAGAACCACTTCATAGTGGTCGCTCATCACATTCACATAATGAGGGACATAGTGCTTTTTACTATCCTCAATTGATTTCTGCGCAAACGGAAAATTTGTCAGGGTTTTCTGCAAACTCGGACTGGCAAGCGTGCTGCCCTTTGCCGTCAGTTGGGCCAGTGGGGTATCCGCGATCTGGGATTCTTGACGCAAGACCTGCAACTGGTTGGTGCCATCCACAACAAGCAATTCACCTCTTCCCCTTGGCACGATGATGGTGGGAGACATGGCCTCGACGCCCGCCTGCCCCCGTGATCGTGACAGTTCGTCGGCCACTACACCTTTTCCAGCACCGCGGAAGACGACAGGGTATCGATTCGTGCCTTTCCTCTCGCTGGAGAGGACATTTGACAGTGGCCCATCTTCGGGACGGATCGCTTGCGAGAACAGGTTGCGAGGAGGATCCAGCACGATATTCCCTTTATTCGCTGTAATTTTTTTAGCGTACTCCGCGATGTTGCCAATCAGTTTCAAGAGTTTTTTGCTGAACTCATCAGCACTCTTGCTCCCGAAGATCTCCGGTATTTCTCCGGCAGAACTAGCGTCTCCCTTTGTCCCGGAAAATATCGCCCATTCTTCATTATTGTGATCCAGAATAATCAGGGCTTTGCTGTCCGGGTCCCACGTTTTACCCTTTGGCCCCCATTGCGATCTTGGCTGCCGGGTGCCTTCCCGCTCAAAATACCCGGGTTTCTTCGGGTCTTCGGCCATATTCACTTCTACGGTGCTGCTATCAAGCAGGACCATCCTCAGCCCTGTCCAGATCATTGCCTGAAGTTGTGTCGGCGTCACCCCATCCAATTTTGACGCAATGTCTGCAATTATGGTCATCACGAACTCTGATGCACTTGCATTGCTTGCCGTGCCTTGCTTATCGGGGTTGATCACCCCGAATGCCTTGAACATCCACCTGTCTGGGACCGAGAACATGGTGAATGCGTTGAACAGAGATTCACGGAACGCGCCATAATACTGGGCAAGTTTCATGTTGCTACCGATTTCTACGCCCTTATCCGTCCAGAATCCCAGCGCGATTTCCACTGGCGCACTTCCCGACTTGCCCATTCCGGAAACATCAATCTCGTTTTCGGCGTATGGGTCAAGTGAAGACCCCCCCTCCGGCTTTTTCATCGTGACGTACAGTCTCTCGTTCAGAGTCTTCTTTTCTACTACACTCTCATACAACTTATTCACATGAGTGGTGAATTCTTCTTTTTGGGCATCGTCACTAAACTCAATGCCAGCCGTGTCGATCAGATCTTCTGCAAAGGACTTGCCCTTACCCTTAAGGAAGGCGGATATTTTTGCGATTTCAGAATACTTATACAGGTGGCCAGCAAGGGGGTTGGATTCAGAACCAAATTTAAGTCCTTCTCTTGGTGAATAATACGACGTAAATATAAAATTGATTGCCGAATTCATATCTTTTTTGTTTTTAGTAATGTCACTGAGTTTTTTCCGCCACTCTAGTTCCTTGTTTGCTTTTGCGCTTGCGTTACTTTCCAGTGTTTGTATATCTTTAATTATTCTCAAGTTAGTTTGAACTACTTCATCCAGCGCATTCTTGTATTTAGCCTTGGTGATCGGGTTAATCGCATTGCTAGGAGTTTGCTGCAACAACAGGCGCAACTCAAGGAACTGGAATGCCCATCCCATGTTGGTCCTCGGGGTGGTCTCCTGACCTGACCTTCCCATGTACCCCAGCAGTTCCTCAACAATGCTGTCCAAATCTGTTGGAGAAAACTCAGTACCGTCATCAGCACGTTTCCCCAGTTCCTGTTTTACGTACTCGACAAGGAACTGCCCGACATTCAAATACCATGACCCAGACCCCTTGCCCTTTTCTGCGAGGAAGAGCAGGAACTTTACAAGTTCTGGGTGCATGATTCCCGTCAAAGCCTCATTAGTGTCATAACCTTTCGGATCATTCGGGTTGATGGGTTTAACAGTCTTTGCCTTCTTATTCGGGGCCACATTCAGGTCTGGCGGGGACGGTTCATCCTGTGTCGGATCCCCTTCTGGTACGTATGCGATATACGGACGTATCGCACCCGGGACCCGTTTGTCATGGAGGTCCTTTGGCGTCACCATTTTTCCTTCAGCAGCCTGATCGTCGATGACCGCCTGCACCGCTGCCGCTACAGTGCCATCCTCATACATAGCAACAGGTTTGCCAGTAAGTTGACTCTCTAGTTTGACGATGAATTCAGCCAGCGATACCCTCGTGCGCCTGCCAAAGTTGTCCGTCCTCACATGTTGCGGATTGCGCAAGAAATCGCCTTCAATTTCACGCCCAGCCCGCGTGGTAATTCCGGCCACCCTTGACTGGATGCCTCCTGACTGGCGGATGACCTCTAACCTTCCGGCGGCCAAGTCCTGATAACGGGTGGCTACGCTCCGAACCCCGGTGGCGTCATCCTGTTGGGAGGCATCTGCATCGGTGGAGCCTGCACCGAGTTGTCCCCCTGCATCGGTGGAGCCTGCACCGGTGGAGCCTGCACCGGTGGAGCCTGCATCGGTGGAGCCTGCATCGGTGGAGCCTGCACCGGTGGAGCCTGCATCGGTGGAGCCTGCATCGGTGGGGCCGATTGGCCTTGCTCGGGACGGCTGTATGACGGGTCCACCTGCTCCCACATCGGTGCTGGCAGCCACTCCGGATGATTCCTCATCCTTTCTTCCGCTAGGAACCTGTATTCCGCCTCCAATTCCTGAGGCGTCCTGCCTCTCCTCATTTCCATTTCCAGCACCTTGGCTACCCAAGAGTTCTCCACTTGGAACTGCTCCATCAGAAACTCCAGATCGACTCTCAAAGGATCCGAATCCTGCCATGACTGCATTGGTTCTACTTCTGACTGCACGATCTACCTCCACTGAATCTTCTTTGAATTCGTCATCTTTCAAAATATTTTCGGTCATTTCATTGATGGCGTCCATGCCACTTGCACCGATAAGTTCTCTCACGTCCCCTGCAATTAATGTCTCAAGCAACTTATCATAAGCGTCGCTTTGGTTGCTGTTGTGGTCAACGATGCCAAGCGTGTGTCCGATCTCATGAATAATTGTTAGTGCAATTTTTCTGCTTACCCTCGCTCTTAGCCGGTCTTCATAGCCCTCCTTAGGGGATCCGTTACTTTTATCCTCTTCATTTTGGTCTATCACACTGTTGCGATAAATTGAATGGACGTCGACTCCTACATGACTCCCTCTTTGAAACCCGAGGCTGGCGTTCGCAATGCTGGCCAACACTCTCTTGTTGTAGTCCTTCACAACTCCTGCGAAATAAGGCATCAAACCAGCCCTTTTGACACGATTATATATATCCTTATAGGGGCCTTCCCCCTTTGCACCTTCTTGAAAGCCTTCGTGTACTCCCGCAGTGAGTAAATCAAATGTTTTAATTATTAAAGCCATGTAACGTCTTGATGCAATTATGTCGAACCTATCCTGACCAAGTACTCTTCCGGCATCGATCACATTGCCTGCACGCCGTGTCTCCCCGTAAAGTACATCCAAGACTTGCCCGCCGAAGACTCCCGTGTCCCGATTGAATCCACCCTGTTTGTCTACTGACCTTGCCAACTCACCAAGGAGTTCATTAAGAATGCCCTCTACACCGGCTTTTCCTTTAGGGTGCAGAACAGCAATGAATTCCCCGATTACGCTGATCCTAGAAATCATGCCGTTCGCTTCTATCAAACCTCTTGCTTTCTTGATCGCGTTCCATGGTCCGGCGGCATCCCCGCCTGATCCGAGGCCATCCATTGTTTTACTTGCCGTTTCCGCATTTGTCACATCTAGTGACAACAGGTTCAAAAAGATTTTTTGTGCCTCCGGAACAAACGCTTCTAGTTCTTCTCTTCTTCGTTGTGCCTGATCGTAGGATATCTTTCCTGTACTAAGTAGATCTCTAACTTCTTGGTACCTGCTGTCTATGGTCTTCGTAAAAGTGTCGTATACGAAGGCAATTACTGCTCTACTCCCCTCGGGAGTCAAGAAGGCTTTGGCCACGTCGGCCCTTTTCTCCTTCGCCTCCGCTCCGCTTATCTCCCCGGCCGCAAGTTGACGGTTAATCTCGGCGTACATTGGGCTGCTTGAACCAAGGTTGCCACTCAGGTACTTGTATGCGTGCATCGCGCCCTTGGTCGCACCAAGTGTCTTGTATCCCAGACCAAACTTGGCACCCTCGATACCAGCAGTCGTGATCATCTGGTTATTCCCCGGATTGACCAGTCCGTGGTACATGTTCCCGATAAGACCCTCGCCCACATTCAACTCGATTGCCGTCTGCAATCTTTCCTCTTGCATTTCCTTGAGGATGGAGAACGCCAACCCACTTGAAGCCCCGACAGTGCGACGGGTGACCTCTCTCACGAGGTTGTTCCGCGCCGCAACACTGGGGGCATTGTTGATGGATCTAGCCACAATATTAGGAATGAGTTTTCGCAGGATAAGATCCTCTGCGAGTTCAGGTCCCATCAAGATAGTGGTGCCCTCGACGAAGTTCCTCCCAATCTCTTTACGTGCCAGTTCGGGATTCCCTGTTGCGGCCAGTGTCTCGCTCCCTGCATAGATGGCGGAGATCACGGACTCTGCGGCTGCGTCCGCGATGACATGCGGAGCGGCCGCCATGCCATACTGCGCGACTTTCTTGGTCGCCCCGGTGACCGCTGAGGTTGCAGCAGATGTGCCTGCTTTCCCGACGATAGTATTCACAACTGGCACTATCTTTGCTGGAACCTGTTTGAAAGCCCACTCTCTCACAGGCCGGGATATTGCTGCAAAAAGTAAACTGCCACGGGCAGCCATCAGGGGCACTCCAGTGACTGGGTTGAAAGACATCGCTACCGATGCGGCTATCTGCGGCAACTGCATGCCCAACTGGTCGGCCATCCCATACTCCCACCAGTACGGGTTAAGCACGGAGTTCTGCACAGCCGCCGCACCCTGCCCCAACAAGCCGGTTTCTGCTGTGGTCTTGACCGGGTTCAATTTATCCGGGTCAACGCCGATCCTGTTCGCATGTCCGATTGATTCGATCATTCGCCCCGCTGTCTCAAGCCTGCCTGCGTCACCGACAAAAGTGGAAAGCGCAACAAAACCTGCACCGATTGTGCCCGCTGCTGCACGCCCGAATTGCCCGATCATAGACAGGGGGGTCGTGAACATGTCTCCGTTTTTCTCTCCCTCCCTCCTCTCTTGCTCGGCTCGGGCAGCGATCCCCATTGCGTTACTGTTGAATGCCGCGTTGGGATCGTTGTACCATCCCGCCCACCGCCTGTCCGTATCATCATTCCCAGACCGACCCAACGCGCTGAGGGGATATACACCGCCCGGCCTGCCACCGCTCCTCGACCCCGGCATGGTCTGCCCATCCCCGGCCAGCAAGGAAAACGCATCCTTGAAGGTTTCATAAGCGGTAGGACTTCTCTGGGCTTCACCGGAACCAATGAAACCGTCCAACTCTTCTGGAGACACGCTACCTATCACGGGAGTCTGCAATTGTGCGTCCCTGTTGACTCTCATTCTGGGGATGTCTGGCACGAGGGTTGTTTGCTTTTCGTATATAGATGTGGTGGGGTAGGATGGGTACTTGCTTCGCATGCGCTCTCTGTGTATGGCCGATTGCACGGCGTCACCGGGGTTCTTGAGAACATTGATCGTGACGGGGTAGTACTCCTGTCGCTGGTTTGTCTGGACATTCGGGTTTTCCGCGACGGGGATACTGTACGCCCCCCAGTACGGAGAGTCCGCAGTGACCGAGGTCGGATCGAACCCGGCGGGGTATTGACCGGGGCCAAGAGGCTTTGACCAGTCCGGGGCACTTGATGGGGAAGAGATGCTGATATTAGCGTTACTGCTGTTCCCAAAGCCCGCGGCGGCGGCGGCGGCTAAACCACCTCCGACCAGAACGTTGCGTCTCCTGAAACTGAACCGTCTGTGAATCATTCGTTCCCCTCACCATGAAGTCGTCTCTCAAGAGTGAAACGAGAAGCACATGGCGATGGCAAGAAAAAACCGGCACCTAGTTCGCCACCTCTGTCCTTGGGGGGGAAGGACTGCGAGGCTGAAACTAGGTGCCGGTTTCACAGGAGAGGGGAGGATGCGGGGCACGCACCCTTCCCAGCAGATTATACCTGCCTGACCACTGATTGCAAGCCTGACTGGACGTCACGGTACAACTTCATGGCCGCCCTGACGGTCTCGTGACCCTTGGAGCGTTGCTCTGGCGTCACCGGGTTGATGCCCTTGCGAGACTGGTTGGAGTGCGTCTTGCACAGTCTGGCGTAGAAACTGTTGCCCTGCCGGGACAGTGGGGTGCCGCACTGCTCGCATGCACCCGGCCCCTTGACGCGCCTTGGTGTCACAGGTGCATCAGCCTTGCGTCGCTTGGGCATCCCCATCCTCCTGTGCGTGGGGGATCACTGCGCCACCGATCACATCCCCTGCCTCCCGCATCAGTGCATCCACCCCTGCCTCCACTTCTTCCCGATCCCGCGCCATCCCGTGTTCGGATTCATGACGCAATTCCTGCTCCATTTCCGGCGAGAACAGGCCAGTATTCCGGCCGATCTCGATGATGGCCCCCTCTATCATGCGGATGCGCTCTAATGTGATCGCCTCCCTCGCCTCGAACAGCCTCAATGTGCTGTCCCTGAGGGCTTCGAGACTGGTGAAGGTGTTGATGATGTCCGAGTGGAGTTCTGTCACCTTGGAGCGAAGCAGTGCGTGCTGGCTCCTGAGGTCATCCATCGACTCCCAGATCCTTTGGGGAGGGAGGGAATCCCGTGCGTCCCCTGCTTTCGGTTCGGTTCTCATGTGCTATCTCCTTGGTGGTGGGTTGGTGGTGGGTTGGTGGTGGGTTGATGACAGGTCTGGCACTTACATGACGCCATGCCCATCAGTTCCCCATGTAAGGTGGTGGGTGGTGGGTGGTTGTCCTATATATCCCACCATCATGGTAGAAAATGGTAGATGGTAGAAAGAGCATTTCTACCTCTTTCTACCATCTCTACCATTGACTTGGATTAATTAATAGGAACAACCCCCCACCACCTACCACCTAACAGATCACAGACCCCCCACCAGATGGTGCTTGAACCTACCACCAAACCCCCCACCATTTCCCTCAACCTACCACCACTTCTGGGGTGTTTCCCGGCCGCATGCCTTCTGCTGGGTGCGGCATCGAAAATGGTAGAAAGTGGTAGAAAGTGGTAGAAAACGGCGGGCGGTCTGGTGCGCAACCTACTTGGTGCCAGCGACCCAGTTCTCTAGGTCAGTGCGACGGATGAAGACTACCTTGGTGTTCACCCGCAGTACCGGAATGATCCCTTGCGAAACAACCTTGCGGATGAATTGCATCGGCAGTCCTGAAACCTGAGATGCTCCTGCGATGGTGAGAAACGGCGAGTCGGGGCGCGAGTACCAGTTCCCACTGCGCTTCTTCGGTGGTGAACCATCCTTCTTGACGAACGGCATTGCTGTGTCCTCCTGTGCCTGATGTGGTGTCGCTTGGTAGCGACCCGCTTTAATTGTACTCAATGTCTCTGGTAATAGCAACCAGAGACATCCGCCCATGTCAGCCCGTCCTTATCAGACGCGCGTTCATGTGTCCTGCCCATGCATCCATGAACCGCAGTGCTTCTGACCGTGCTCCACGAAGCGTGTCATGCGAGACGGAAACCGTCAATTCTCCCGACGGTGAGTCCGCGATCACTGCCTTCCTCACCAGTTCGCCGAAGTCTGCCGCGTGAATGTGCACATTGACTGTCAGATCGTACCAATCGCGAGACAGACCGCCACGCTTGGCGATTGTCGCGACCAGCCGCCCGAGTGCCTTCCCCTTGTCGTGCAGGGGGAGAACCAGAGGCAGTTCCATGATGTGTGCCTGTACCCAAGTGTCGTTGTCCATGCTACTACCCTCATTCGTTCGGAAGTGATGCCCCTGCCGCATACCGGCACAGGAGTGCGATTGCCTTGAAGTGATCCCCGCAGTCGATAGTCCATTCGTGCACCCCGGAGGCTGACACGTGCTCGATGCTGTACCCACGGTTCCGTGCGTCCGGCAGTGGCCTCCCCTTGCCGTCCAGCACGTGCCACCTGTAGAGGGTGATCGATCCTTTCGGACCGACCCCCTCCGCCACGATGGAGCGTGTGTACCCAGTGACCTCATTGTCCTCCTTGATCGTCACCGTTCTCACTGTCTCGCTCATCTTCACGATGCCCGGCCACCCTTCTTGAGGAGCGTGTCGATGAGTGCCTTTGCACCATCCTTGGTTGCCCAAGTCTTGGGATCCACGGAAATCCCTTGCTCGTTCAGGAGTTTCATCACCAGCCACTTTTGCTTCGGGGTGACCGCATCGGCAGCCCCCGCCGGTCTCGCGTCTCGAAGCAGTTCGAAGTGCTCGTCCGCGCTTCCCGGCTCGGCCTGCCACTGGGCCGCCGCCGGGCCTGCCGAGATGGATATCGGCCGGGCCGCACCATCACCGCCCAGTTCCTCCAGTGCGGCCGAGCCGATGTTTGTCATGTCCCGGAGTGCCCGGGCCTTTGCGCGGGTTTCGGCAACCCTGATTATGTGAGGCGTCACTGTCGAGTTGGTGTTGCTTTCATTGGCGTCCCCGATGCCGTCGAAAGTCATGAAGGTGGTGGGTTCGCCTCCCACACCCGGCACACACTTGGTGGCGGTGGCATGGACGATGGCTGTCCACGCCGGTGCCGACGGGGCCTGCACCAATCGGGTGCTGATCCCCGAAAGCCCCAGAAAGTGCGCGAGGTCAAGCAACCCCGCATAGAGAACAAACGTCCCCCGGCCTGCGATGGTTACGATATGCTCCGGCCGTATGCCCCGGCCCTGTAGGCTCTCAGCCGCGCTGTCCAAGCCCCGGCCCTGATCCTCGGTGTCCATTTGGACCCTCCCTGTTTCGGCCATGTCTGTGGCCTCGTCAGCCTCCGGCAACACCGGAAGTACAGGATCGGAGCAGCACCTGCCATCGCAAGTGCCACTCCTGTGCCCTGCCTGCTACCTCCCTGCGCGTGTCTCCGCCTCCTGCACTGCGTCGATGATCAGATTCGGTTCTGAGAAGTGCGCTACGAGCAAGTGGAGGGCATCCCTCTTGATGGTCTGGTGCCCATCCATCTCGTGCAGTCGTTCGAGCGCAACCGAGAACGCCTGCCCTAGAGGGCTTGCGACCCCCGCCTTCCCTATGAGTTCTCGGACGCAGTGCTGTGCGTCCAAGACGGCTGCCTGAAACTCATACGCTTCGATCAATGCCGCGACAACCTTGGGTGCGGCCGCCACCGGCTCCGTGAAGATCATCTGCTCCAGTGTCGATATGTCGTGCTGCTCGCCGTTCATCCTGTGCCTTTCTCCGCCTCAGCGGTGCCCTGTGTATATCTTACTCGACTTCACGTGTCATGTCAACACCCAAATCATCGATTACCTTGCGGGTCAGGATGGACGCCGCCTCCTTTGTTGACTCGCATGATGTCCTGATCTCCTCCACGAGAGTCTCGATCCTCTCCTGCGTCACCCATGCATGGGCGTCCCTTCCCTGTTTCTTGCGCAGGTCGCCCAGTTCCTCCTCCTGACGCGTCTGGCGGTCAGTCGTGCCCTTGATGATCCACCGTGCAACATCAATGACACTGCCACCTGCCTTGGACGACAGGAGATCCGTGACCTTGCCGATCTCCTCCGACAGTATGGTGAGCGCATGACCGACCTTCCGGAGTCTCTCCCTCGCCACCTCTGCCACGTCAGCCCACGTGCCATCCACCTTGTCCGTGCCAAGGTACACCCCGGCATCCGGAACCTCCGCGCCACGTCCATCGGCGCAGTGACCCTCGGCTGTCCTGAGCAGTTCCTCGGCCCGCCCGTGTTCGCGTCTGGTCACGCGCCTGAACATGTCGTGGTCTTCCGGGTTCAGCACCAGCCCCCCGTCCTGCGACAATCCCGCGCCCGTGAACTGTCCTATCCAATCCACGATGTTCATCTCCTCCTTGTTGCCCACACCGGCAGCAAGCACCCTGCTGCCCCAAATCTTGATCCCGGCGTCCGCTGCCATCCGCGCCTTCCGGTTCGTGCGTTTTGAACCGCGAACCCACTCCCTGCCTGAAGGCAGGGAATTGCAGTCCGCCAACATGTCATATCCCCAGTCCCACGTTCTCCGCGACCCCACATCCCGGGCCTGCACCATCAGGCGCAGGACACCGCGGCTGCTGTGTCCCTGTGTGATGTGTGAGTTGACCCGGATGTACACCGTTGTGAAATATCCATACTCGTTGATGGTGTACCTCGGTGCCGCCAGTGCTCCTCGGTCGATCACCTCGACCGTCTCCCGGCCGCGACGCAACAACGCCTCGGCAAGCAGTGCGCTCCCTGTCCCGATCCTTGCCGATCCCCAACCCCCCTCGTACTGCTTCCGCGTGTCCCACCGGTTCCCGCGCGTGTTGACGTCTATCGTCATGATCGGTCTCCCTGTTTCGGCCATGTCTGTGGCCTCGTCAGCCTCCGGCAACACCGGAAGTACAGGGTGCGGGAGTAGGTGGGTGACCCACCCCCGCACTGTGTCAGAAGGACAGGTGCCCGGTATCCCCATCTGCCTCCCGGCAGAGACGAGCGAGTTCGACGCGGTCATATTCGAGACCGAACGACTCGGCCACGTCCACGCACTGGTCGTATCCCGCATGATCGGCTGCGCGGATGGGGTCGTAATCAGCGCGGCTGCTGTCCATCCATATCGCGATGTCCCTGACATCTCCCTCGTCGCACCCGTGCCTTGCGCTCACGGACTCAAGCGTGTCCATGACCACATCAGGGAATGACCAGACGCGCACCCCCGGCACACGCCTCTCCCCCGGAACCGCAAACCCAAGCAGATTGCTACACAGCACATGCCCATACATGTGCTTGCAGTCCTCGATGAACCTCAACTTCTCCCCATCCTCCCCAACCTCCGAGTAGATGTCGAGATACCTCGACATCCCCGGCAGCGATATGGTGGGCAACCATGCTGAAATAGACGTGCCGTACACGTCCTCAATTGTGCAGACAAGGCTGTACCTGAGAGCCTCTCTTTCGTAAGGCTTGTCCACGGACGCCAACTGCAATCCGTTGGATTTCCAAGCCGAGGCGATGATCCTGTCAGCACCTCGGCTTGGGTGCAGGTAGCCCTCCGCCTCCCCCCTCGATGGGTCGCCCCACTGTCCCGCTCCTGATTGGACATAGACCCCGATAGGGAACTCGGTGACCGAGTTCCTTTCATGGATGAACTCGACACCCGCGCCCCCTGCTATGTCCACGATGTCGATGCTCACCGTGCGTGCGATCCCCAGAGCACTCACGACATGCGAGAGCCTCAGTCCCGCGGCCACCCTTAGTGCGGTCAGCCCAACAGGACTGTTGAGCGGATGGTTCGAAGGGGTGCGTGTCGCCGCCTTGCCGAGCAGATCGAAGTCGATGAGTGCCACCAAGTGCGCCGACTGGTGCCGGTGCGTGTAGAACGTCCTCGACCGCGCCGCGTCCCCCACCTCCAGCCCCCCGACCGGCTTGAATACATTTGCCCGCGCCATAACCTGTGCTCCTGTGCCCTTGCTGACTCGATCTCGTCAGGGTGGTCGTCAACCACCGACCATCCTGCCCCTGTTGGAGCAGGTGGTTTCGATCTTACCTGACCACCAATTTAACCGGCCCCTGTTTCTCCTTTCTCAACCCACTCCGTGCCCTTAACGGGCGCGACTCGTAGCACCACCGTAATCTGTTGCGCGGATTTGCGATCCTCCTCGTGGGCTTTGACGCCCATCGTGACGGTCGCGGTCGACCCGATGGGTAGGCACCGCGCCGACGCCCACCACTTGTAGCGGTTTCCGTCCGCGTCCACGAGCAAGTGCAGGTGCGTTGCCCCGTATGCGCCGCCGTCGTAACTTGCCGAGAAGGTGACCGTCACACGCCTCTCGATCTTCGCACCAATCGCCCCCTGATGCGTGCTAATTGCCTTCGCGTCCGTCATCGCCTCCGCGCGGCGTTCCTGCGTGCGCTTGTACGCGAGCGGCAGGTACGCCAGCACGCCGTGGGTGTGGATTGTGGCCACGACCATGCGTGCCGCAAGCGACAGGGATTGATCGAATTCGGATGTGGCCCTGAACGTCTGACCCCACGCAATTGCCGCCTCTGCCAACGCCACGTCCTCGTCCGTTGTCCGGTATGTGTCAAGAATGCGCCTGTCTGCTCCGCGTGGCCGGGCCAGCATCGACAGGATCGCGTCCGTGCGCTCGCTCGTGGCAACGCGTGCCGATGAACCCGCAGTTTTGCGCGACACATACCCGTCGACGCGGATCGTAGCGTTGGCGACCGTCACGAACGCCAGAGGTGAATACGCGACCTTCGCGCTTATGCCAAGGCCACCGTCATCGTCACTGTCCCGCATCAACGCCTGAATGGCAAGGATTTGGTTCAGAATTTGCTCTGGCGACGCGTGACCCAAGAAGTCACGCAGGCACGACCGTCCGACGCGTAGGATGCGCCCGTCCTCATGCCCGACGACAACGGTGATCGTGCGTGTGCGCCGCTTGCCGCAGTGATCGCAGGCGGTGCCGTCACCAATCTCGAACCCGGCAGGCAGGGGATCGGCATCCGGCATCCGCCTGACCTGTACCTCGCGGCCAAGGTTGCCGTCCGCCAGATTGACTGCAACGCTCTCCAGCGTTGCCATGAAAGACCACCCGGCCATGCGCGGCCGCGTGCCGGTCAGACGGAACGACACCAAGGTGGTGTCGTACAGGCACATCGCGTCGCGTCGCGGCCGCGCCGCATCCGCGGGTAGCACCTTGAATGACACCTGCGGGACTTCGTGCGTGGAGAACGCACCCCCCTGCATCATGTAGGAGTCCGCCAATGTCCGCCATGACCACGCCTTGGCCGCGACGCGGCTAAGGACGACCGCGCCCGGCACGTCCTCTCCAGTCATCCCTAGGGCCTTGGCCTTGCTTGCCAACTTGGCCAGTTTGGTTTGCAAGTCCGCAAACTCGACCTCCTCCAGCGTCCATTCTGTCGCGATTGCCGTTGCCGTCATTGCCTTGCCCTTCGCGTGTTGCTGACTCGATCTCATCAGGGTGGTCGTCAACCACCGACCACATCCTCCCCCGCGGGGGATGTGGTTTCGATCTCACCTACGGTACCATGAAATGGTACGGCACGTCAACCCCTCTTCGGGGTGACCCCGTACCTCGGGATCACGAGGCACTCGTGCCCCGGATTGTGCGCAGGCAAGTCCGTATGTACTTCTACATACGGGCGCACCCCCTGCGCCAAGCACGATTGCACATCATCCCGCCATGAGCATGTCCTCATGGCTAGACCCCGTGCGCTTGCCCTGAGTGCTTTCAAGCGACCCAATATAGTTGCCCCATTCTGCAAGGCAGCGATGGTCGTGAGGTTGTGCGCCGCTGTGTTGGCCGCCTCAATCGGTCGACTGACCAGTTCGCCATCCTCGATGTACCACCCGTATGCCCGGTAATCTACCTTCAGTGTCGACCAGTTGAAGTCGATCATTGCACTGACCGCGATGTGCTTCCCCTCTGGCGGAGGGTGCGCAATCGCATCCTCCAACGTGCTTGCCCCGCAATGCCACGTGCGCTCGATGCGGGCATCCCCGTCCGCGGAACCGGGGTAATAAAAAAATGGGGTGCTGAACCACCCCCCTATTCCCCGTGCCCCGGCCACCGCGAGTGCCCTGCTCAGGGAGTACTGGCGATACTCCGACGCCCACGTGCGTCTACCTTGCATCATCTGCCTCATAACCTGCGCTCCTGTGCTCTTGCCGACTCGATCTCGTCAGGGTGGTCGTCAACCACCGACCACATCACTCCCCCGCGCGGGGGAGGATGTGGTTTCGATCTGCGGGCTGCACTGGGTGATTAGACCTAGACCCCCCAGTGCCCCCCCGCGTACATGGCTGCCAGCCGGGCAACCTTGCGCTCTGCGTGTTCCCTGAGGAACATGTCCGTCTCGGCTCCGCAGTCGACCTCCTCGACCCACGCCTCGACCGAGGAGTGGTTTGACCAGTTGTGCCGCGCGATGTGGCACAGGAGGTATGTGCGAGAACTGGTCTGAAACGCCCACGCATGAACGGTGCAATGCGGCGGCCTGATGCCCTTCCCCCCTATCACGCGCCAGATATCCGCGATGATGGACTCTCCCGCGGTGCGGAAATAATCCGCACCAAACCCCTCAGGGTCAACCTGCCTCTCTGCCATAACCTGCGCTCCTGTGCTCTTGCCGACTCGATCTCGTCAGGGTGGTCGTCAACCACCGACCACATCACTCCCCCGCGCGGGGGAGGATGTGGTTTCGATCTGCGGGCGTCTACCAGCCGCGCTGTACCATCAGATGCCACACTGCCTCGTCAACGGGCGTGTCTTGTACGGGCACCCGAAGCCCGTCCAAACGCCCGTGCCCCAATGGCTCACGCCAATCGTCACCGACCGCGCTAAGCCACTGGTACCGTGGCGGGTGCGGGAGATCCCGCACTACCCACTCGATACGAGACCCGTGGGGGTCTTTCTTGTACATGCGCACGAGTGCTCGACACCCCTTGTCGAGTGTGGTCAGCAAATCCGCCTCCGATGTACAGATTGACGTCTCGTACACGTGGGCACCGTTGCCCTCCCCGAACGAAACGTTCCAAACGATTCGCCACTGGTGTGCGAGCGCAGTCCGGTTGCGGACTGACCTCACCCCGTGGGTGGTCATTGTGACCCTGTACGAGATCCTGATTGCGACCCGTGCAACGCCGCGGCGGATTGCGGCACCGGATGTGATGTTCCCGCTGCTGTGGCAACCTTGGCCGCGGATCCCGATGGTGCCCGTGGGCATCAGGTTCCTCGACTCGTTCCACTCGTGAAACGTCACATTGACCGCGCCGCCATCCCCACGCCGGGGTAAACCTAGAACGACCATGATCTTGCCCTCCTGTTTCGACCATGTCTGTGGTCTCGTCAGCCTCCAGCGGCACCGGAGGTACAGGGGGTTGTTTTTGGTTGGGAAGGTTCGGTGTGCACTTACATGATGCACCATCCGGTGTAACGTGTCAACGGGGGGGAACGTTACAAAAGCGTTACAGAATCTGGCAGGAATCCGCCGCCCAAAATCGTTCCAGATGAAGAGGTGGCACGCGCATGGTCGAAAAAAACGAACGGCAAATCGAGGCGGAGGCCAACCCGCGTGACAAGACGTCTCCGTCAAAGGAGCCAATAAAGTCAAGGAAAAAATCAGGCAAGGGGTCATTCCAAATTCCGGGCACTCAAGAGCCTGATGGGAAATGGCTTGCCGGATGGTTCAGGAGACAATGGCAAAGATGGAGGGAAAGACGAGACTTAGACACCGAAGTCAGGGATGTCATATATCGTCAGTCCGTTGTTGATCCAATTGGCCCCAATGGAGAGGGGGATGGTATTGTGCACGAAATTGTTCGCACGGGAGTTGCGAAGACTTTGATGCGCGAATATGTGGGCATTGTAAGTGGCGAGAGTCCTAAGTTTGAGGCATTATCCGATGGTATTGGCCCCGATAAGCAACGCAAGGCATCACACGTAGAAGAGTGGGATACGGCTTGGTATGTGGATGTTGGTGGGAATGACTTGCAAGCCCTTGTGGATGGCGATGCGATTGCTTATGGTCGAGGTGTTTCCTATGTCATATGGGGAAGACAATACTGGTCTGGTTTCCCCGATGTGGAAAGCGAAGAAACCGACAGAGAATATGTGCGTCGTGTGACCGAATGGGCAAAAGACGCGCCCAATCCCATAATGAGATTTCATTGTCCTTCACCACAAACATTGTTTGATGATGATGAGTGGACTAAATTATTCGGAGTTCCCAATTGTGCTTACTGGTACCACAGACCATTGTCCGAAATTGCGAGTGCATATCCCGATAGTGAAGCAGCATCTCGTTGGGAAAAGCAAAAGAGTTCCGAAATTGATCCGCAACAATTGTTCGTGTGCTTCGCAAATCGCAGGTATCAGTTGTATGCAGTTTGCGACACAATAGCGATACAGAACCCAGATAGCACTAGGTCAGAACCTGTGTCAATCATCACGGGAGAACCTAACGACTGGGAGGTATTGTCATCGTTCGAACATGGTTGTGGTCGCAATCCATTTGAGATATTAGTGGGGGAGACATCCAGTGATCCCGCACTTGTGAATAAGTACGCCGGATTGTTCGATAATTCATTGCACACAATTCGCCAAATAGACGAGGCAATATCACAAGCAGCAACTGCTGTCAGAAGGTACGGAAGAAGCCAGTTGGTTCTGTTGCATGAGTTCGGGCCGGGGGGACAGTTACCGGGGGGAGTAGATCCTGACACGCTTGTTCCTAGAGATGTTGAGTGGGATCCCGGAAGAGTATTGAGCCTTGCACCCGGCGAGAAGTTGTCATTTATTCAACCAGACCTCACAAGTTACAAGGCTGGAATGGATTACCATGACTTGTTAACTAGGTATGTATCAAGAGACACAATAGATCCTTCGTCTTGGGCTGGTGCAGCATCATCATCTGGGTATCAATTGGTGACAATGATTCAGACGAGTGAGCGTAAACTTAGGGGTTTCGTTAACAGGAAATGTCGTTCCTTGGAACAAATGATGGCGTCTGTCCATCGATTAGTGGAGTACATAGACCGGCCCGTTAGCATTTACCGTGCAACAGATGAGCAATCTGATGGTGGCACGATTGTTGCGATAGGTGGTTGGCTGAAACTATCACCTTCTGATGCCAAAACAGCAAGGATCAGGGTAAAGTTTTCCCCTCGTCTTGATAGTGCCGATGCTGCTGGCGCACAAATCGGAATACAATTGGCGCAAGCCACTTCTCAGGGTTGGCTGGACATTGATAAGGATTGGATATTGAGTCGTTGGCTTGGTCTTGAGAACCCTGAAAGACACAGGCGTGCCGCGATGATACAACGGTTCTTGGCAACTCCTGAAATCCAGCAATGGCTTACACGTGAGGCACTCAAAGACGCTGACATGCTCATCAATCAATCGGACGCACAACAAGCGGAGTCAGTTTCACAGTTAAGTCCACAACAAATGTTGTTGGCACCACAAGCGATGCGGGAGGAACTAATGCAACGCGGCTTGGTGTCGGATGACCCCGGCGGCGCACCCCCGGGCACCCCCCCGCCACTACCGGTCGTCCCACCCAGTGGCGGACAACCGCCCGACCCGTCCGGCGGCAGTGGTGTCCCCTCATCGGTTTTGCAACAAATTTTGTCCGGTGGCGTCCCACCAGAACCCAACCCCGGGTCGATCCCGGGTGCGCCCCTCCCCTTGATCCCCGGTGGTGCGCCCGTGGCACAACCCGGTGGTGCCGGATTGCCTTTGATGCCACCCGGGAGCCAGCAATCGGGCGCGGCGGGCCTCAACGCGGTGCTGTCGGCATCTGCGCCACCCGTGACCCCGTTTGCCGGTCAAGGCATCAACGCCCCCGGTGGCCCGGGCACGCGAGGCCCGGCCCCTGCGCAACTAGGTGGCCCGGCCCCGCAGGCCTCCCCATTTGGAGGACTGGACTTGGCGACGGCACTTTCACGGTTTGGACGCGCACGTGGGGCGCGGGAGAGCGGACGTCTCTAAAATTATACAGACCCTGCACTATGCAAAAGGTACAGAGCAATGAGATTAAAACAGTTGGATGCGTTGGAGGCCAAGTGGGTCGCGGGGGTGTTCAGGGTGTTTTTTGACAGTGGCAATAAACGTGACTGTTGTCCTTCTCTTCGCGAGCATGGTGTGACACTTGATGAAGCAATGATAATAAGAGACAGGATCATTACCATTGCGCCAATGAAAGGAATAGACGTATCTTCCGTGCATGTGATTGGCCCGGATGGTCTTTCAGTTACTTCTGCCAATGCTGCTCGTGCTATCAATAAGCCAATCAATGCCGAACCTGTTGAACTAGTTGATGCCGATGTTATTAAACGGAAACTAAACAACAAGCAACTGCGAGGACTTAGCAATCTTGACAATGTTGACCTTGCATTGCTTGTAAATCCTGATGCATTGGAACAAGCAGGCGACATTGATGACGATCAATAAAAAGGAATGGTACAGACTCTGTAGTACAAGACCTGTACCTTTATTAATGGTACGGCCTCTGTACTGTACAGGCTCTGTACCTTATTAATGGTACGGCCTCTGTACTATACAGGCCCTGCACCTTTATTAATTGTACAGCCCCTGTACTGTACAGCCTCTGTACCTTTATTAATGGTACAGGGTTTGCACAGTACAGACCATGCACCATTTTTAATGATCCCCCCTCTGTACTATATTCACTCTGTACAATTAATAATGGTACAGCCTCTGTACTGTACAGCCTCTGTACCATTAATAATTGTACAGACCAAAGAATATTCTGCACTCTGTACCATTATTTTTAGTAAAGCCTCTGTACCATTATTAATGGTATAGACCCTACACCGTCACTTATTGTGAAGAGTCTGTACAATTGGGGGGGTAGGGGGGGACGTGCAAAAAAATATTTGAGTTTGGAAATCTTTAACTTGCAACAAAAAATATGTTATATAAGTGAGGTATTAACATGAGAACGGTAAGCGATGTCATTTCTTTTGATTGCTGCGGCAAGTGGCAGGTGGTGGTCAGCAGGTCAATGATTGAACAGAAGACACCGGCGGGGATGGTCTCCGAGAACATGTTCGTGCAGGGAATAACCGACCATTCCACAAACACCATTTACGTGGACAGCATTGTCGATCAGGACGAGCAGATCAACGTACTGTTCCACGAACTGTTCCATGCAATCTATTCCCGTGTTGGCGGTTTCAGGCTGTCAAACGTTAAGCCAAACGAAGGCCACGAAGACGAGGCAATCACACAGATAAGCCCACTCCTCCTTGATACAATCAGGAAGAATGGGACATTAGCCGCCGCGTTGCTAAGAGGCAGCGAGGCATACAAGCACATTGGAGAGGAGTGGGCACATGATCAACATGCCTCCACCATCAAGGACTGAAACACCCGGGTTCGCGCGTGACCTGAACATCATGAAGAACGAGTTGTCCAAGGCACTGGTCTCCATCAAGGAGTCCCTGTCCATAGCAACAGGACCCCCGCCGGGAAGCAAGAAGTTGTCTTCAAAAGAAACGCTCCAGAGGCTTGAGCGATTTGAATCTCCGGAATCCCGCGATGAACTAAAGGACCTGACCGACGGTCAACTGGTGAGTCTCGTGAAGCAGGCAATCAAAGCGCGTGAATCCGCAAACAACGAAGACATGAAGAGCATCTCGCCAGCCCGACCCTCGCCAGAGGGAGAGGCTATTCCTCAAGAAGGCCCATCTCTTTCCATCGCTCCAACTCCTTCTGCTCTTCCCGTTCCTTCCGCCCTTGCACCCGAACCTCCCTCGCCGTCGGGATTGTCTGTCGGCGCAAATCTCGATCAATGAGTTTGCCAGACGCCACGACATCAAGGGTCCGATAGCCGAGGAAGTAGTCCAGTGCCATGACGGTCGTATCAACCTGATCGTCATGCTTCCCTGTGGGGGCGGCCCTGTGTTCGTCCAGCCACTCCTCGCGCCACGGTGCCTTGGCTGGGATGTGTGCTTTCCCCTCCATGACCCAAGGCGTGATCGCTTCCATCCTTGACACCTTTGATGCTGTCCCGCGCAGCCCTTCAAGGTGATGCTTCCACGGGACGGAGTGCAATGGTGGCATGCTCTCCCCCGTGTCTGGATGCGTGTAGGGTTTCCGTATCAATGGGACGAGTGCCTGCCCAGAAGCGCGATCCTCAATCACGATGGAAGGCTTGGGAAACTTGCGCGGATCTTTCATCAACTTGCTCGCACACTCATGCACCATGAGGATCAGTTCGGGGAATTCCGCTTTCTTCCTGACGACATCAATCAGGTAAACGTGCCCATCCACCCCTTTGACCCACGATGCACACACCGAGAAGTCAGAGGCCACACCAACCTTGTACGCTGAGTCAACGACAACGGCGGCGCGAGAAATTTGCGGCAATTCCCATGCCTCGTAGATTTGCCACCACACATCCTTGAACAAGTTCCCGTCTTGACTGACCGGGTCTTGCTGATACAGGGAACGCCACACTCTCCCGATGGATGATGCCCGCCTTCTCTCCATTATGGCACTGGGCCATCGCTCGGGATCCAGTGCAGGCCCATCGCTATGAAGCAGGACCCTCGTCTTTACTGGCATGTGCGCCTCCTTTCAGGCATGCCCACAGTTTCCCCACCAGCGCATCACAATCAAACTTGTCGCTGGATGTCACGCCAGCATGACGAGCAATCTTGTCCGGGATGGTTATGTCGGCATGGACTAGGTTGTCCGATGACAATGCAGGAAGTTTGACCTCAAACCACTGATCGGCATCGGCAATGGTCTCCGCCATTCTCAACGCCCTCCCGAGCATGTCGTCCTCGTGCCATCTGGTGAGTGTCATGACGACAGCAGCACCCGGCATCAATCTGGTGGATGCGACCGACTGATACCAGAACCAGTGATTTTCCCGTATCAAGTCCGAGTCTGCCTGCACCCAATCCTTTACCGGATCGTCAATGGAGAGGATGTCGGCACCTCTCCCGGTGAGGCCAGCCCCGACCCCCACCGGAGTGTAGACCCCTCCCTTGTTGCTCCATACATTCGCACCGATGCGCTCTTCAATGGTCCATCTCCTGATTGCAAATGCATTTCCCGACAGCCTCACGTTGGGGAAAGGCCATTCACCCCCCTTGATTATGTCTCTGGTCTTACTGCTGAATTCATCAGCAAGGTCTTGAGTGTGAGATGCAGCCACGAATTGCTTATCCGGATGCCTGCCCAGATACCATGCGGGGAACCTTACCGATGCCAGTTCGCTCTTGCCGTGACGTGGTGGCATCTCCAGCGCAACCCGGTCCAGCAGCCCTGCTTCGACCATCTCAAGCACATTAGCAATCAACCAGTGTAACTTCCCCACGGTGTATCCCGGCTTGGTCCGCTGTGTGAACGATATCAGCCGTTTGCGTGCCAGAGCCTTGAGAGCCTCTTCACGTATTCTCAGTGGGTTCATTGTCATCATAGGTTTGCCTCACCACTCCAATCTGTGACAGTGCCTGCAACTGTGTTTCGTTCAGGCTATCAAACATGATGTTAGTGGCGTGTATGGACCCCGGCGCAGTCGAATACCCCGACCCGTCCTCAGGCCACACACCCGGCGCGTCCAGTGCCAGTAACTTTGATGTCCGCGCCTCTATCTTTAGCATCATGTCGATTGCTTCGATCTCGCCCAGTTCAACCCTTGGCATGATCGCCTCCAGTGCAATCCTCATGCGCTCCAACTGAACCCCAGCATATTCGACCACCAGTTCCTCGCGCGTGGTCTTCAGGTCTTCCAGTGCGCGGTACAGGGCCTTCCTCACTCCACCCGCGGAGGCCACACCTATGTCACGCGCAATGGTCCGGTAGGATTTGCCCTTCGCGCGTTCTCGGAGAATCTCTGCCTCATTCAACCTAGCCCGCACCATCTTCGGAGCGGTCGGGTCGTTGTTTCCGATCACGCCTCCGTGATACACCCGGACTGACTTCTCCTTGCCTGCTTGACCTGACATTCTCTTGCTCCTTTAAATGCTTCCCGGAGATTTCCCAACCCGGGACAATAGACGAATACGACCGCTCAAGCATGTAATATATGTCTTCTGTTATCTCTATCATCATTATGCCATTTTTGTTTCCATAATCTTCAATCAGGCGTTGCATTTTCAATTGCTTTTTCCGATCACGGAACCCCGTAATTTCTACGTGGGCCTTGTGATACTTTTTCCCATCGATGTGTACTGGCCCTGACATGTATAAAACAAAATCGGGGTGGTACCCCGAAGGCCCACCCCGACGATGATTGAACTCCACATAGACCGTTTCATAAGAGATGTGCTTGCCGGTCAGGGGAACCTTGGTGTCCCGGAACCAGTTTAGCAAGCGGTGGATGTTCGCCTCCCAAGAAGACCTGTACTCGCGCCCCAGATCGGCACGGAATCCACCCTTGCTGGTCTTCCACCACCCCCATGCTCCACCTGCACCTACAGGATGGATACCGGGTCGGTCTGGGAGAACTCCCACGGAGTGCACCCTTCCCGGTATGGGCAATACTTGTGGTACTCCCACTCTGTCCTTTTTTCTGATGGCTGATCTTCTTTGTGGCTTGCCGCCAATCGAACCGCCCATTTCAACGTAGCCTCAAATTTTTTCACGGCCGCAATCTTTCTCTTGGTTTCAAAGGATTTCCAAGTGACCCGTCCCTTTGCAGTGGGCCGGGTGAACACGTGGAAGGTGACAGACCTTGGGTAGATGCCAGTCAACTGATGCATCGCCCAGCAGTACGCAGTGGCCTGCATGCTTTGGTCCGCCTTTTCTTGGGTCCACATCTTCCCGGTGGTCTTCCAGTCATCCAGCATGATCACTGCTTGCTTGGGGCTGGTGCCCGCATCCACAGGGGTCCTTCGGATGTGGTCGATCACCCCGCGGAATGTCCATCCTTCGCATGAGGGGATGGGAACGTCGAACTCAAACTCACTTTCCCACGTACCCTTGATCACATTTCCCAGCAATTCGTCGTACATTACACGACCTATCTGGATTGCACTCCCCAGTGCCTTATCCCTGTTGACAGGGTATCCCGACCCCCTGTAGAAGAACGAGATGCTGGCGTCATCCTGATGCTCTTCCCAGTGCCTGACGATCTCATCAATTCCCTCTGCCCTTGTAGGCATGGTCTTCCCTTGCTGGATTGCCTTCGTGCAAAATTCCGGCAACTTGTGGACCGCCTGCCCGATCAGCACTTCATGGGAGAATATCTGCTCAAGCCCCATTACGTATTTGAGCCGATGTTGCTCTGGGCACCCCTCAAGCATCTGTATCTGGCTCACGCTAATGTGACGCATCAGCCCTCACTCTCCATTGCCAACACCAATGCCTGCGCCTTGCCTACCAACTCGCCTGCTGCGCCAAAGTTCTCAACCTCATGATCCACCTCTATGGCATCCGCCATCAACTCGCTGGCGTGGTAGGGAACTGAGGAGGCGCGGTAATTGGGGCCAAGGACACGAACGATCACAAACCCGTTGTCCCTCCCCCATTTGATCTCATTGGGGAATCGTGCATCCGTGATGATCACATGCCCGTCATGCGCCCTGATACGCCACTGCAATATGTTCACCCAGTAATCCACGTCCACACGGTTCCTGACCCAATCCGTCCCATACCACTGCCACATTGGACGAAGGACGGCCTTCATCTCTTCGGTCAATTTGCTGTGATGCGGAATTGGCACGGGCGATACCCCGTCCCTGTTGAGCATGTCCCGAACAATTTCCTTGAGTGCGCTCGCAAAGGAAGCCCTCAGTACAAGGAACTCACCGAACGACAGCGCGTTCCACAGCGCGTCGGCAAAGGCATCCTTCCCCACCCCGGATTTCCCCACCAACATGATCTTGTGCATTTTGCCCATTTCACTCTCCATCGACAGCGGCGGCTGTGATTGCCCAAACATGCCCGTCATCCAATCGCATTGTGCAGAAAGCCCAGCATCAGCCTGTTCAACGAACCCGGCTCGATACCTCGTGATCTTCACCATGTAGTCACTCCCCATCAATTGATTCTATCGCGTCAAGGTTGAGAAGCCTTACTCCAGTGTACAGTTTCCTCCCCGTGCGTATGGTCGTCCCTACACCCAGACGCTGCCACTCTCGGGCGGCCATGACCTCTGACTTGGCGTTGTATCCATTCTCCTTGCACCACTGGGAATACCGTGCGTACAGGTGCCGCGGCCAAGTCTTGTGCGCCGGAGTGTCCCCGTATTCGCAGCACTCCTGCACGAACTGCTTGGCGATGTCCATCTCGGACTGCCACGTATCATTGGTCCTCCTGATCTCGTCCGGGAGCCTGTTCCTCAACTTCTCGCCTGACCCGAACAGTCGGCGAGCACCGACAACGGCCCAGTTCATGATGCCTGCCCTCTCCAGCAGGAACCTCTCCCTGATGCGGTGATCCATTTGCGGCGACGGGATTGGCGTCATGGAGATCGAGGCAATCCGCCGGAATATGCCATCCTCCATGTTGGAGACCCGCAATGGCTCATTCATCGCCCAGATGACCTTGGTCGCAGGGTAGATGGTGTAGGGTTCCTTGTACTTTTTCTCGATGGTTATCGGATCACCCGATATGATCGAGTTGAAGGTGGACGTGTCCTTGAAGAATGCCGATGGCTGCTCGGTGGCAAGAAGCAGTGTCTTCCCCTCGATGATCGGCAGTCCGAACTTCGTGGCAATCTCCCTCTGGCTTACCGATGCCCAGAGATTGGAACCAAGCATGATCTGCAATCCGTAGATGAATGTGGACTTGCCCGCTCCCGGAGGGGAGTACAGGAACACGCCGGTCTCATGCCTCATGTCGCGAGTCAGGCAGACCCCGGCGAACTCCTGAAGGAATGCCCCCACCTCTGGCGAGAACCTCTCCAGCAGGAACTTCTCCCAAGTGGGTGCCCTCGCATCCTCATCGAACGCATACCCGGTGGAGAAACGCGCATAGTCGCCGATGCGGTGTGCCCGGAATTCCATCGCGTCGAAGTCAAGGGTTCCATTGGTGAACACCAGAGTGACTCCCCCCGACTTCATGAACACGTCGCTTGGCTTGCTCAGCCACCCCTTCAGGAGCGCAATGGTGTTCTGGACACCGCGTGCTGTGGCCCTTGTCCCTGCAATCTGCTGGATTTCCTTGCTTACCTCGAAGTCTGATACGGGAGCAAACAAGCCGTCTTTGTAGTCATAAATAGCACCATCCACAGATATGGCATTAGGGTGAAAAGAAATGTACTCGTCTCGGTAGCGGACATCCTTGGTAATCCTGTCTGGGTCATCCTCCCCACCTTCGTGAGAGATGACCACGGGGTAGGCATCGGCCATCGCGATACGGGCATTCTCCGTCCGGATGATGGCTTCCTGCGCAAGTTTTATGTATTGCCGGTCTCGGTGATCCGGAGACCTGCCTGCGTATTTGCTTCCCACGGTTGAGGCAGCCCTCACATCCCAGCCAAACAGTATTTCCGCCAGCGCACGAATTTCACGCACCCCGTTGCGAGCGAGTGCCACGGATAGTTTGGCTATGGTATTAGAACGGTCCGGCTTCCCTTCTGATGTCCTGACCCAGTCGGCATGGCTCCACCATCCCAGTGCGGCGGGCGGGAGTTTCACTGGAGGCTCAATATCAAGGGCTGCCGATAGCGATCCGCCGGGAAGGATGGTGTCCCCCAGTATCTTCCGGCTCTGGTTCTCAAGAACAGTTCCCGTCCATGATGAAGGGAGGACCGGTATGCCATCGACCAGTTCTTCTGGGGAGACGATCCATTTGTACACTGCCTGCGAATAGTGGGTGGATGGCGGGAGCATCAGCCCGCCAGACGAAAGGATGTCTATCTGCCCGGACTTGCCATGGTGGATGATCCTTGCATCCGGCAATCCATCCGGACGCGTGAAGTAGTAGTGCCTGCCCCGCCCAGTCTGCACGACAGCAGTCTTTGGGAGGCTGCTCGACTCAATCTCCCGAATGGCCGCCGGGTTATCTGCGTCGAGCGCAACGATGCCGGACTTGTTCAGGCTGACTGCAATGTTAGCAATCGGCCACCTGCGACCCCATCGACCAATCTCCTCAGTATCGACGGTGGCCGCATTGTGCCCGCCTTTGATAAGCGGCTGCTTACCGGCCTTGCCTGCTGAACCGGTATGGGCACCACAACCACAATCCCCTTCTTTATTGGGCCAACAAGTAGGGAATACGTACCATTTATACTCACGTATATACTCCAGAGCAGTCTGAGTGAAACTATAATCGCTCATGGCTTTCACAAGATAAAAAAAGAGGCGGAATTCACCACCTCTCCCCCATGACACGCCCGGCAGTGCCGGACAATGCCTATCGTTTTGCCTTCACCTGCTTCACCGGCTCAAGGGAATCCCAGTTCAACTTGGGAAACACGCGCCCCTGAGTATCTGGCTTGCCGTCCAGAATGTATCCGCGGCACATGGCACCTGCGTCAACCAATGCCCGGAGGTTCAGTGCCTTGCCATCCTCGACCTTGACATTGTTCATGAGTGCCAGTGCCAGTTTCGCGAGGTTGGTCGCCTTCCCCCCGTAAGACAGTTCGATCTTGTTGCTGGACTTGGATGGCCAGATGGTGAATGAGACCTGCATGCCCTCATACTCACCGGCAGTCATGACCTCGAAGTACACACGCAGCGTGGTCCCATACGTCGGGTGCTCGTTCAACTTGAAGTCAGTGATCTTGAGTGTCAGTTCGCCCTTGGGGTTCACGTAGGTTCGCGGGGAGAATACTCCAGTCTCCGGGATGCTGTCGCCAAAATCCAAATCTTCTGGCATGTCCATCACGCCAACAATCTCGTTCATCGTGTCTCCTTTCCTCTCTGCCCTGTCAAGAGGGTGTGCGAGGATTCTACACTAATCACCCTCAGTCTGCCAATAGTGAGATTCGTGCTGCCCAAGTATGAACGCACTCTCCCGTTCGCCACGACCAGCGCACCCGCCTTGGCGTCTGCCGGTATGCCTCGCACGATGTCCGTGAACATCGCCCCCTTGATTGTGCCTGTCTCATCCTCGATAGTCACGTGCGCCATCGGCTTGCCCGCCTTGGTCGTGGCCCGCTTGAATTCCACGAGCCTGCCCCCCACGCACACGTCCTCGTCCACGCCATCCTCATGGCGGTGCAGCACCTCCGAGATGAGATGTGTCCTCCCAGCGCGGTCAAGCCTGATCATTGGGGCGGATGGGTTGCTGATGATCATGCCCAGTGCTTCACGCTCGCAGTCCAGCAATGCTTCTGCTCCACGGTCGGTGACGTCTCCCAGTTCTCGGAGTATGTCGCTCACGCTCCCGGCGAAAGACAGCGCACCGGAAAACGCCAGATTCTTGATTGCCCTGCCATTGACCCTGCTCCTGTCAACCCGCGACATGAAGTCACTGATGCTGGAGAAGCGGGTTGCCCCACGCCTTTCGATAATGTGCCGGGCGGCTAGTTCCCCCACAAATTTTACGGATGCAAGCCCAAACCGAACCGCGTCACCATCCACGGAGAACGATGATTCGGACATGTTGACGCATGGAGGAGTTATGCGGATGCCATGACGCCTTGCATCCGCCATGATGATCGGCAGGCGGTCACTATCCCCAGAGTCGATGTGCATGAGCGAGGCATAGAACTCCTTGGGGTATCGGGACTTGAGCCATGCCGTGACGTAAGCAAGTTGCCCGTAGCACGCTGCATGGGCCTTGTTGAAGCCGTAATCCCCAAACGGAAGCAACGCCTTCCACACTGAATCGACCACATCAGCCGGGACGCCCTTGCTGATGCATGCCTCCCTGAAGGCAGGCTCGTACTTCTGCAATGTCTGCGGGTTCTTCTTGCGGATGGCGTACAGGAACAGGTCACTTTGGTATGGGGACAGCCCCATGATCTGCTGTGCCATCTCCATGATCGATTCCTGAAACACGAACACTCCATAGGTGTCCTTGAGGATCGGCTCGAATATCGGATGTGGGTAGGTGATGTTTGCCCCATGCCTGCGCTCGATGTATCTGGGAATCTCCGCCATTGGCCCGGGTCTGTACAGTGCGACCATCGCCTGCAAATGATGGATGTTGCTGGGCTTGAGGTCAACAAGGTACTTCCGCATGCCTGCCGATTCCAACTGGAAGACCCCGACAGTATCGCCCCTGCCCAGCAACTCGTAGGTCCCCTGATCATGATCCCGGATGTAGTCCGTGGCGATGCGGACGTTGTGCCCGTCCCATATGCTCCTCACGACACGATCAACGAGCGACAGGGTCTTCAGCCCCAAGAAGTCGAACTTGACAAGTCCGATCTTCTCCGCGTCCCCCATCTCCACCCCCACCACAGGCAGTCCCCCGTGCGGGTTGCGGATGAGCGTGGTTTTGCCGACAAGAGGACCGCCAGCAATCACCACTCCTGCCGCATGGGTGGACGAGTGCCTGACGGTCCCTTCGATATTCAACGCGTGACGCACCCATGTCTCGCGTTCCACCATTGCAGCCAGCCCCGGGTTCGCCTTGCTGGCTTCGGCTATGGTCTGACCGATCCCGATCATCTGCGTCACATCGGAAACTGTCTTGGCGTCCACATTGAATACCCTTGCGACATCGCGAACAGCGGACCTCCCGTGCAGTTGCGAGAACGTGACAATCTGCGCCACCCGGTCCTCGCCGTATGCCCGGGCCACGTAGTTGAGAACTTCCGCCCTCCGATCATCGGCAAAGTCCAGATCAATGTCTGGCGTCCTGCCCATGTTCAGGAACCTCTCGAACGACAAGTTGTATTGCAGTGGATTGACAGGCGCAATCCCCAGTATGTACGCAACCAGTGACCCGGCGACCGATCCTCTCGCAGAGGACCTCACCCCGTTGTCCCTTGCCCACCGGCAGACATCGGCGACAATAAGGAAGTACCTCACGTACCCGGTTTTCGCTATGACGTCCAGTTCGTGCTCGACTTGGATCCTTGCCGCACCCCAGCATTCGGGGTCTATCCTCAACTTCCTGCCCTCTTCAACAAGACGGAGCATGCATTCCATCTCAGTCTCATCAGGGCGGACGTTGGCTGGCATCGGAAAGGATTGCTTTTCCATGTCGAGGGAGAACTCACACCTCTCCGCCACCTCAACGGTGCGAGTCAGAAACTCCGGGTTGGACGGGAATGCCAGTTGCATCTGTCCGTGAGACTTGATGTAGTACGCGTTCGGGTCGCCGGGGAACACCCACCTCTTTGGGTCGTCCCAGCGACTTTTTGTTTGTATTGCAAGCATTACTTGGTGTAATATTGACTCGTCCTTTTTTGTGTAGTGAGAATCGTTGGTAGCAACAATGGGAATGTTAATCAGGTCAGAAATTTCAAGAATGCTGGCATTGACTCCGTCTTGTTGCCTATTACCATGATTCTGCACCTCAAGATAATAGCGATCACCAAACACATCCTTGAACCATCTGGAGGAATCAATCGCCCGTGAGAATTCACCGCCCATCAGCAACTGGGGAATCTCTGACCCGAGACACCCGGACAGGCAGATCAGCCCCTCGGAGTGTGCTGCTAGGAATCCCCTCTCTGTCCTTGGCTTCACATAGAACCCTGAAGAGTTTGCCTCGGTGATGATGCGGTTGAGGTTCTGGTATCCACGCTCATTCTGCACCAGCACAATCAAGTGATGGCTACCGGTTTGCTTCCTTTCCCTGTCCTCTGCCACGGTGTCGTTGATGGCCATGTACAACTCGCACCCAAGGACAGGGTGCACCCCTGCCTTGACACACGCAAGCCAGAACTTGATCGCCCCGAACATGTTGCCGTGGTCAGTGAGTGCCACGTGCTTCTGTCCCATGTGTGCCACGGCGTTCGCGATGTCAGCAACACTGCCGAAACCGTCAAGCAGGGAGAACTCCGAGTGCACGTGGAGATGGGCAAACCGCGATGGATCGATGTAGGTCATCCGAGGAGTGTCCTTTCTAGTGGACAACGATAGCAGATTGAAGATGGTGCTACGAGCACAAGATGGAGACAGGGAGGCAATGGCGGTATTGTGGGCGGACGTTCGCCCCCAACTCGTCAGGCATGTCAACAGAATCTTAAATGATTACGCCATGTCTGAAGATTTATGCCAGACCGTATTCATAAAAATATGCCTATCTATCCATCACACTCGGCCCGGCATGCTTCACTTCAACTCTTGGGCGCATACGATAGCGGGGAACCTTGCCCGCGATGTAGTCAGGCAGCACAAATCGCGCCTGACGTGCTCCCTCGAAGAACGAGTGCAACAATACAACTCCTCCCACCACTCAAGTATAAGCACAAGCGACTATGTGTCAATCTCCCAGAATGCCGTGCCCATGTTTGCCCAAGATAAAACTGACGATCCATCCTTGCTGCACGACGAACAAGAGGATCAGCAAGCGTTAAAGAATACAATGGAGGCAATTATGAGCGGCTTAACCAGTCAAGAGCGCGAAGTCCTGACACGAAAGGCAGATGGCGAGACGTATGAAGAAATCGGCGAAAACATGGGTCTGCGCTGGACGCAGGTCAAGGGCATCCTTGAGAAGGCGCGATCCAAGGCACGTGATCGCATGAGGGCACAAAAAGACCCACCGCTGGCCTAAAAATTTGCCTTGGTGGGTCTTTTTGCGTGTCAAGAACTACAGGCTCTTGACCTCCCGAGTACTAGGTTTCGTGTCCGGCCGGGCGTGCATTCCCATCCGAACCCTGTACCGGCCACATGTTAGGCCGTTCCGCGCCTTACATGAATTGGGAGTTATGCCCTATAGTAGCATCTCAGTAAGGGGGTCCGCCACCCATGCCACCGCCCATTCCGCCACCCATTCCGCCACCCATGCCGCCACCCATGCCCGATGGCATCATCGGAGGAGGCATCTTCTTGGGGGAAGACTTGGAGGGAGCCTTGGAGGGAGCCTTGGAGGATGACTTGGAGGATGCCTTGGGAGGAGCCTTCTTCGCCTTTGCCGCTGCCTTCTTCATGGTTGCCATTTCCTTACCCTTCCTTTGTGTCAATGTCACTTCTTGTTTCGTTCGCTTATTGAGTTGGCCTTTTTCTTGGCGTCCGACTTGGAACTTGCGCCCCAAGCCTGAAGACTAAGCAGAAGGCGCGTTGGGTCTCCGTTTGGCTTGCGCTCTGGCCCCGGCATGTTGCCCATCCGTGCAAGGAAGGATGCCCGCCGCGGGTTGTCGCCATCCTTCACGGGGGGCTTCAGGTTCCCTCCCGCTTGCTTGCGGCCCAGTGCGTTCAACCCCCCGCTGGGATTCTGCCCAGCCTTGGTAACCCCCATCACTTGTGCCCTCCCCTCTTGCCGCAATGACACTTGCCCTTCTTGGCAGGCTTCTTGGTCTCTTTCACCTCAACACCTCCTCACTCAATGAGTAGCCAGCCAGAGTCTGCCCCCATTCAACAGCGATCCAGAACATGGCGTCAACATTCTTTTCGAATTCTTCCACCGCGTTTTCGTGCCCAAGCCACACACCGACGGTCTCAAGCGCACCGATGGCACCGACAAGGCGAGCAAGGAACAACACGACCCGAATGATCAGGAGACCTGCCCATATTGATACGAGCAAGTCTCTAGAAATCTTCAGCGCATTTTTCATGGCCCCCCCTTATGCAGGGGGTGCCCCCCCATTCCCCGCCTCTCTTGAGGCACCCATGCTCTTCATTTTGTTTGTAAGAAAATACGACGACGAAGCACCAGCCAGCCCTGTTAGGGCCGTCTGGGCCTGAGCCTCGCCCACAATCGCAAGGTACACAGTGGCAGAGACTACTATGATGGCGATGATGCTACTGACCACATCGATAATCGTTGCGTCGTGCCACATGTGCTCTCGATCCACCTACGCCTCTCCGTTGCCCTTGCAGTCAGGTTTGCTGCATGACGCAACGGCCTCATCCCGCGCGGCAGTCGCTGCGTCTCGCTCCTGCTGTGCCGCGGCGAGCAGTCCGTTCAGGCTATCAACCTGCTGGGCAAGCAGGTCATACCGCCCGATCAACTGATCAATGTCTTCTGGCGTCTTCAGTTCGTGCTTCGCAAGAGAACCAAGCAATGCGCTTTCTTCGTCGCTCATCTCAAGTCCCTCCACTTGTGAAACGGATGAACTGCCGTTGTTGCTTGGCGTGTATTCGTAACCCTCGCCTTCGATCCAGATCATGCTCGTCCACGGGAACCCGCTGGGTTCGTCGATCCGGCGGTCCTTCTGGATGTGCCCATGCCCAATGAACCGAAGTCCCACACCGTACTTGCCGACCAGTTCGTCAAACAACTCTGTGCATGCGTCAATCTGTACATCGGTATATCCAGCCACCGCTGTCCCGGGGCAGGAGACCAGTTCGATGCCAATGCTACAGGCATTGATGTCGCTGCCACCAAACCAATTCAGGGGCCGCGACTGCACCCAATGGGGACGCCACCGATCAGTGTTCGCCGCATGCCACGCAACATCTTCTTCGCGGATGTCGTAGTAGACATCTCCGTTGCGATCTACCATGTAATGCCACGATCCATTCTCATGAGGATTGACCGCACGCGCTCCGCCTGTGTGATGCAATACCACCCCCTTGATTGGGCGGGGTGCTGCATTTGCTGGCTTGGCAGTCTTGAATACCGTGTTCCTGACAATTTTCTCAATCATTTCTCTGTCTTCCTCTCCAGCCTCTCCAACGTGTCAGCAATCTTTTTTAGCAACGCATCAACATTCGACATTGACTTGGCCACCTGTTCCACGTCATGGCGCATATCATTTACCACTACTTTGAACAGATACAGTCCAAGGGATGCCAGTATTACCGCCGCCGATTGGTTTGCAAGGTCTGTGATGAATGTGGAATCCATCTTAGGACCCGGGGGCCATAAAGGGGTCAACAGTCGGCGACCCTCCGTCAACAGGTGGTGGAGGCGGGGGTGTCCACACACCATCAACGAGCGTCCACTCCGGCGGGACGAACACGTCGCGTTGCCGATCAAACAAGTAACCAACGCCCGCGTACCGGCCGCGCATCGTGCCGTGGTACGACGTTTGCACCCATTCGCCGCCGAGCAAGTCTTGTAGAAACGTTGCCCCTAGCGTTTCATCCTCAGTGCCGTCCGGCGTGGCGTGCGTTACTTCGTTGGCGACTACAAGGACGCGGGTGACTTGATCGTTGACGATCTCAGCGTAGTGGGCCATTAGAAAACTACTTTCACAATGACTACGCCGGAACCACCTGCTCCCGCCGTGCCCGATCCTCCAGTCGAACCTCCGCCGCTTCCAGTGTTGGCAGTCCCACTACCCGCCGTGCCCGTGGGACTTGACGCGCCGCCGCCGCCCGACCCTCCAACTCCGGCCAATACTCCTCCTCCTGCTCCACCTCCTGCGCGAGTCACACTTGACCCCGTGATAGTTGATGCGGTGCCAGCACCACCAGTTCCGCCGACATGAGCACCAAGACTTCCTCCTGCCGTGCCTGTTCCACCACTACCTCCTCCACCACCCCCGGCACTATTTCCTCCCGGCTCACCATAACCGCCATTGTTCCCTTGCCCTGCCGTACCAGTTCCCAGCACCGAGGTATTTGCGTGCTGCGAACCTCCACCCGATCCTCCTGACGTGGGATTGAGACCAAGGCTATACGAACCTCCGCCACCACCACCTATGCCAGTAATCGTGTTTATGGATGAGTTATTTCCCGAGCCTCCACGTCCGCTGGTTCCAATGCTTGCAGCACCGCCACCTACCGTTACGGTATAGGACGTGTTTCGGGAAAATGTCAATGATGATTGTATGTATCCTCCCGCTCCTCCGCCTCCACCATATGTTGCCCCTCCTCCTCCACCACCAGCAATGCACAGGACATCTGCCGTTGTATCCTTGTTGAAACCAATCGATCCAGTCCCTGTAAATGTATATACATACACGATAGTTCCATTGGAAATAGACTGCTGGACGGTTGGAGAACCAGTTACCCATACTGGCGACGATATTCCGCTACAGCGTTTTGTGCCCCCAGCACCAATGGAGACGTTGCTTGTCGTTACAACGGTCACGGCCCGGTCACCCCGTACGCGGTGATGTTGACCGCCGCGTTCGACGCATGGGCCACGAGGTAGCGATTTGTCGGGTCAAGGCAGATACCCGCCACGAGGATCACGGTGTCGTTGCCTGCGACGGTCGCGCCGGACGCGATGTACGCGCCGTGTGTCGCCGTTGTCGCCGAAGTACTGACGTTGTAGGTATACGCCGTTGCAGACGTGTTGCAGATGACGATGCTACTAATGATGGTGTACGCGCCTGCCGTTGCACCGTTGTCAACCACGTTGGCCGCCGCCGTCGCCGTGGTTGTGCCTAATCGTTTGTAAGTTTCGGCCATTGTTATGCTCCCATTAGCAAGAATGATTTAGTAAACGCATTTGTTGTTGCACCACCGCCGACGTTGCCGCGGGCACCGGTCCGTACAGGGTTTGCGCCGTGCCGACTGTGCCGTTGGCCGTGACGGTTCCCAACGCTTTATATGTTTCTGGCATGCGATCATCCTCCCATTGTCAGAAACGATCTGGCAAAGCCGCCGCCAGTATTTTCTGCCCATTTGATTCCATTCGACACAGTACTATCAGCCACAAGAATGTATCCATCTGTCCCAACGGGCAGTTGCTGCCACTTCCCGGAAAAGTTATATGACGGGCCTGCTCCAGACTGGACGACCTGATAGACCGGGATTGCCCCCCGCGGGAATGTCGTGGTGGGAGCAGTCTCGGTGGCTGGGTCAGCAGCAGTGGGCGGCCAGTTCTTATCTGGAACGAATTGCCCGGTAACCAATCCACTGGAGTGAAACTTTGCAATCGTTGTCTCAACGCCAAGGTGTTTGTCAAACACCTCTAGGTAGCCCTGTGCAGTTGCAACACCCGTGGTAATTGATTTTGTGCGGAAGATATAGTCACGTGTGCGAAGACCTGTGTCGTATGAGTAACTCCTGAACAGTTGCTGAACGCCTGTGCTTCCACTCACACTGGTGGACGCGGTCGGCTGAAGGTATCTCAACACAACGGCTTCGAAGTCAGATGCCATCGTGCTTACACTGACTATTCCGGCGTTAAATATATTGTAGTTAACTCCAGATATGTTTTCAGATCCAAATGTTCTTTGCGAATTAACCGTTATGCTTACGGAAGAACTATCTCCGTACATCCCCGTAACAGGACTAGCACTTGCGTAAAACTTTAGGGTTGGCAACAATGCCGTCCCGCCCACAAAACTTGTTGCCAAGTTAGGGAACACGGTCCCGCCAACCGTGACGTAAAACACGTCATTGCCGACTTGATCCTCAACGTGGAAAGCCTTTGTTGCGGAGCCAGCAGTAAGATTATTCGTGTTGACAACAATTTTCAGCGGCGTAGGTGCTGATGCGGCCGATGCCACCGAATGATTCAGCACCAACGGGGACGCGTCGGTTTCGCTCGCCCCATTCCACGCCTTGATAATCTGCTCAACGTGACTTCTTTTAACAGTCGTGCTTGAAACCGTACTAGTCAGTAATGCTTTAGCCATTTGCTTTCCTTAAACAATCACACTGTCATCGTAGAATGTGGTTGTGCCACGCTCAGAGTAACTTGACCCGGCAACCGCGGGATTCTGCCCATCGTCTCCGTACAGTGCCGGGTCTCTTGTGACAAAATCATCGTACAGGTTCAACTTGAATTGAGCAGTGTACCCTATGTTAGGAAACGCATCTTGGTGCGCTTGTTCCGCCAACCGCCACGATATCCCCGCGGTTTGGTCTATTTGCGCATAGTGGAACCTACCGTCTGGACCGACAACTCCAAACGTTTCCCCCTCGTCCTTGAGTTGTTCCAGATAGTCCAGCCTGCCAGATGCCGAAGATTTCGTGGCCCCAGATGCGGTCACCTTTGATGGGTTTGCCAGCACTTGGACATCCACTGTTTTTGCCGGAGCCACCCTTTGAACGAAATCAAATGACACCGCCTCAACATACGAAAACGTGCTCACATTCGCTTTCCATATGAATTTAACGGACAACTTGTATCCAATTGTATTGGGGGGAAATGGAATGTTAAACAGCGGGGAAAATGTAACAGTCCCGAGTGGAACCCATCCCCCCGAATCCACCTTGAAATATACCTGTATCACGTTATAGGTATATGACCCCGCCTTGTAGACCGAACCGTTTCCAGTGCCCGCTCCTGCTGCGGCGGCAGTGAACGTGTCGCCAACGGCATATACCTTGGGCAGATATGGAGGCGACACGCCGGTAGTGCCGCCAAGTACATTCCAGTCACTGCCCGCCACCGCGGTGTTGGTAGTTGTCCCCAACTGGGCTATTGTGTAACTTTCCCCTACAGTAAGGCTCGCTGCGGAAGCGGAGACCCCGATTAGGTCTGGGCCTGCATACGTTGCCCCATTGGTTACCACATTGAGCCTTAGGAACGTTTTCCACAGACTTGGTGCCATTGCGTCATGCTCGGGAAGAACCGCTTCATATGAACCTTCCACAGATGGGCGACAAAGAGTGTCAGTCAGGAGCGAGTACCCTGTCTTTGGAAGGATCACATACCTCAGTGTGTATGTGGCAGCCTTGCACCCCAGTATGAGCACGGGATTGGTTTTCCCCGTGTGTTTTGGCTGTGCTATGGTGATTGCAGTCACTTCCGCGCCGCTTATGTATGGGCATGCCGCATGCCATATCATGGTTCCCGGGGTTTCCTCCCCGTCCTTGGGCATGCGTCCCTTCATTACATAGGAGTCGGTCCCGTTGTGGAACGAGGCGTACAGGTATTCCGGGTCACCGGCATACAGTACGCATTTCCCGCGGATTGCGCTTTGGTTGCCCGGTATGAATTCCGGCCCAACACCAACCAGCGTTCCTCCGTCCTTCCCGTTGAACTCTTGAAACATGAACAGGCCACGAGCGGTCGGAATGTACACTATCCCATTCCAGATCGTCATCGTCCTTCCGCTGTCTGCCTCAGGTATTGCCGCCTTGGAATCAATAAGCGGCACCGGGACCCCAGTCAGGTCCCCGCTTGTCATCAACTTGTAGAACATTCCGTCGTTGGTGGCGACAAGAACCGAATCCCTGAGGATCGTGATGGCATTTACGATGGCTGTCTGGTCTGATCCAACTCTCCTGCCCGTAAATCCAGCCGCAATGATGCCAAACAGGTCAGTAGTCCAGTTAGCCAATATGGTCGGGTCTTGTTGGGCAGATACGTTCAGGACCCCCGCACCATACGAAGAGGGGCTTTCAACCGCGGTGGTTGACGAGGATGCCCAGAGCAATGGCCCCGAGGCGTACATACCCACCTGAAACCTGCCACGAAGAATGCCGGTGGGTGGTGGCCCCACGACCCCCGCCTGCCTCCACACCCCGGGGGTGGTCGGGTTCACCCCGGCCTTGTACAGGAAGAAGGATGCATCCACACTTGCCGCCCCCGGCACATGGTCTGCGCCAACCAGCAGATGCGGCGTCAACACCGAACTGACTGGGTATGACCACAGCGGGCCGCCCTCGGTGATATGCAGCAAGGGTGAAGGGGTAATGGCAAACCCGTTCGACAGGTAATCTGCGCCACCCACGGCAAATTGGCCGGTGCCCCCGAACTTGTGGGCCTGAGACGCCTCGGTGGTCGGTTGCGTCGCAAGCCCTATCGTGATCGGGGCTGTCGTTGTCGCCTGACTGAATGTAATCCTTCTCGCGCACCCGAGTTCTTGGAGGGCAAAAATCAGTTGCGTTCCATTCGGCTCAATCGGGCCAACCGCGAAATCAACAATCCTGCCATAAGACGCCTGCAATACCAGTGCGGCAGACGCAGAGTCCGTGCTTTGCAATCTGATTGGCTGGATGATCTTCCGCGCGTATTCGGTGATTGGTCCCTGCGAGGACGCCAGCCACCTTACATTGGACTGATAGATCGATGGCCCAACTCCTCCGTGGTACCAGTCGAGCCATCCTGCCGTCCTCTTGTACCCTGATTGGGTGGACGAAAGAACCGTCTCTTCGGGCGTCACTTGCTGTGGAGGGGCAATGGAACTGTTGTATTGCCAGAACCACGCGTTCGTGTCCTTCTGCTTGGTCAACTGATAGTTGACGCCATCAATGTTTACGGTCCCGGGTGCGCGAACGGTCATTGCCTGACCCTGCCCCACACCGGACGAGATCGAGCAAGCGGATTGCGGCTCATGGAATGCGCCTGCCAATCCCTCTCCGCCTTCATCCTCAGCATTTCAAATCTGGTGTTGTCCATCGTGTCCGGCCTTGCCAACTGCGTGGACAGGAACCGATACGCACCGGCCAGAAGATAGTTCTCGGCGTTGGATGGGTACGAGTCCTCGTCCAGCGAGGCCCTTGGGAAGGAAGCCGCCGCCCTGACAGCCAGTGGTCCCGGGTACTGGGCAGGGACAATGCTCCACGACCCAGAATCTGGCTTGGGTGGCGCACTGATGCCCACCACACCGGCGGACTGCGCATCCCTGCCATAGTATGGGTAGTACCCGCACGCGATGACGTGCTGATCGGCAGGAGACAGGAAACCCGGCCAAGGAATTTCTTGGATCTGCGTGTCATAGACAGCGACGGCAGACCAATTCCCGCTCCCATACAGACGCACATTCATTGCGTAACAATCGCTCGGGATGGTCAGTTGTCCTCCCCAGAGTTCTTCTGACAATCCATTTGATTGATATATCTTGCTTGTGATAGCCATTGATGCCGGTGCAATTGCCCCGAACGTGTTGTTGAGGGTGTATGTCCCCACACCACCCAAGGCAGTCCCAGTGCTCACAATCCTAGTGTTTGCCGACAACCCGTCCCCCACGACATACATCCCAAGCCTGATTACGCCGCTAGTAGCCGTAACCACCAGCGAGTTTGCGCTTACAGACGCAACAATGTCTATGCTTGTCGGCAGCGTCGGTGAGTTCCCGGCCCATGCGATTTCTATTGGGTAGTCATAATCATAGTTGTTGGGAGGAATTCCCCCAAAGGTCGTCGCATATGTGCACTCTATGCCAGACACAATTAGCCCGGATCCGTTTTCCTTAACGCCAAAATCAGCAGTCCCCTTTGACCCCGATCTCACCGAAGCATATATTTTATATGTTCTTCCCGGGGTAGTCGCAATTGTTTGATATATGTAGTTATTTGACAGGGCAGAATTGGTTGTTAAAATTCTCTTCGCAATCGACTCGTTTGAGTATATTTCTTTGTATGCAGACATGCCTGCCCCAGAAACCGACCAATATGAAATGTCCTCGTGTTGCATGTCTCCGTCAAATAACCCGCCCCCAAGCATGAACCACACGTCTTGTCTGGAGTTGCTGCATGACCAGTCTATTGCCCTATTTACTGATCTTGGCGACAATCCGTGCGAATGCAGTTCGTAATATGTCCCAACTTCCAAGCCGACAGCAAAATCCCTGCCTATTGTAATAAGCCCACTGGCAGGCTCGTATGACAATACTCTTTGTTCTTCCTCTTCCCTTATCGTGCTCTGGTCGAGCATCAATTGTTTTGGGATGTAAACGTAAGAATTTTCAAACCTATCGCTATCATACGCGATGTCTTGAATACCATCGTAATTTTTGTCTATCAGTTCATTTGACGCACCGGCCTCAGAAACATAACCGGAAAAGAATCCGTCAAGATAGAATGGACCGGAAATAGTTGACCTAAGGCTTCTTCTCGTCAACATCTTGGGGTTCCTTCTCTATCGATATCTGCACGGATGCGCTGATAATTTTAATGTTCCCTTCCATGCTATCCAGTTCGGATGACCCCATCCTATACCCAGAGAAAAACAACTTGCCCTGTTCAGTTTGCAACGCAATAGCCATCAGCGTTATGACCACATTGTTGGGTAAGTTAACAATCACCTTACAGCCCTCCTAGAAGCATTGAAGACCTGAATGATACGGAGGCGGCGGCGGACCCACTTGCAGCAGAGGTAATCCTTCCCTTGGCATCCACCGTAATGTTTGTGTTGGTGTAGACTCCGGCAACCACCGCAGTATTGGCAAGGGTAAGAGCAATCGCGGTCGTGCCTGATCCAGTTGCATCCCCAGACACGGAGATGTTCTGGTTGCCGCTCAACTTGCCATTGAAGGAAGACCAGTCAGCGGCACTCAGGGCACCTCGATTGGTTGCGGAGGCAG
>SXGR01058439.1_pt1 | contig 57958 bp, 51 predicted proteins | sample 3174711 | NCBI WGS metagenome assembly SXGR01 (sample SAMN11356860, study PRJNA531348) | freshwater metagenome | isolation source: freshwater sample F1-60 | place: China: Fuxian Lake, Yuxi | collected 2017-12-25 | reverse complement strand
TGGGCATGATGATGCTGCCGCCGGTACTGATCTCGCTCCCCTTCAAGATCCTCCTGTTCGTGATGGTTGACGGCTGGTACCTGCTGATGCGGGCTCTGGTTCTGAGTTTCAACTGACCCGCTGCACTTGCGCGGAAACCACATGGGTGCTGGACAGCCCGCGGCACTCAATATTCGGTCGCCCGACCAGAAAAATCAGCCACGTGGCTGATCCCTCGGACAGTCCTACCCACGTATCCTCATCAGGCGGAGCGGAGTGACGTCTGCTTTGGCTTTGGTGGGATGCAATGACTGAGGGAATGGTTTTTGATCTGGCGCGGAACGCGATGATGATCGCGCTTGAGGTTTCGCTGCCCTTTCTTCTTTTCAGTCTTGTGACTGGGTTGGTGATCTCAATCTTCCAGGCGGTCACCCAGATCAATGAGATGACCCTGACGTTTGTCCCGAAGATCCTCGCGGTGTTTGCAGCGGGCGCGATATTCGGGCCGTGGATGCTCAACAGCCTGATCACATACATCGCAAACCTGTTCATATCGCTGCCGACATTCGCTCGGTAGGACGACGACGAGACGACGAACGTGGATTTGCTTGCGCAGACACCAGCGATGTGGGAAGCCTTCTTCCTGGTGTTCTGCCGCGTCGGAACAATGATGATTGTGGCTCCAGTGTTCGGATCTAGAGGCACATCTCCCCAACTGAGGGTGTTTTTTGGGCTGACGGTTGCCCTGGTCATGTTGCCGGTGGTTGCACCTGCCGGAGTGGTCATTCCTCAGGATGTCAGCGGCTTCCTTGGCCGGGCTGCGCGCGAGATCATGATCGGTGCGCTAGTAGGGTTCGTTGTCCTGCTGATCTTTACCTCGCTCGAGGGTGCCGGACATGTGATTGGACTCCAGATGGGTTTCTCGCTTGCCAACATCATCAATCCATTGACTTCGACCAATGCCAGCCTTATTGACCAGTTCTACACCCTTGTCGCGACGCTGGTGTTTCTGACCATTGACGGACATCACTTGGTCCTGCTGGGCGTGGAGAGGACTTTCCAGCTTGCGCCGATTGACGGCGTCGGCGCGTACCTTCCGCCAGTCGACTTGGTGCTTGGAATGGGGCGTGAGATTTTCCTTACCGCGTCCCGGATCGCGCTCCCGGTTCTGACCGCCTTGCTGCTTACCGACGTGGCACTGGCGATGGTTGCGAGGAGCGTTCCGCAGTTGAACGTGTTCGTGGTGGGAATGCCGGCAAAGATTGCGGTCGGGTTCATCATGTTGATTGTGACGGTGCCGACAGTTGCCTACATCATGGCAAGGGCCTTCGGGAACCTGATTTCTATTCTCACTCCCTTCGCTGCTGGGTTGGGCGCGCGATGACTGCCTCACCGAGTGTTCGTGTTGATCAGTGGGATATGTTGGCGATGACCAGTACGCGATCAGGCCGAGACGAGGTTCTCCATGCCTGGTGAACGCACAGAACAGGCGACGCCCCGGAGGCGCACAGAGGCCCGTGATCGTGGGCAGGTCCTCAAGAGTGTTGAGGTGAACACAGCGGTTGTGCTCCTCGCAGGGGCATGGATGTTGCAGGCGAACTTCGAGTCGATCAGCTTCATGTTGATAGACATGACCCGACACACGTTCACGCACATCACCCAACCGGACTACACCGTCGCCAGTGTCCACATGAGTGCCATGGGATTGGCTCTGACAGTGATGAAGGCGATGGCGCCGTTCTGCCTTGGATTGGTGGCAGTCGCCGTGCTCAGTTGCCTTGTCCAGGTTGGGCCGTTGTTCACATTGACGCCACTCCAACCGCAGTTCTCGCGGATGAACCCGCTTGCGGGTTTCCAGAGGCTGTTCTCATCCAACTCGCTCGTTGACTTGGTGAAGTCCATCTTGAAGGTGGCGTTGGTTGGTTCGGTGGCGTGGTTCGCTTTCCAAGACCAGCTTGACACCCTGGCGACGCTCTCGAATGTGTCACCACGCGATGCAGCGGTGTTGATTGGCACAGCGGTCTACGAGGTTGTCTGGCGGGTCATCGGCGTGTTCGCGGTTATGGCGTTCGCAGATTATTTCTACCAGCGTTGGGTCTTTGAGAACAGCCTCAAGATGTCCAAGGAGGACATCAAAGAGGAATACAAGCAATCTGAAGGTGATCCGCAGATACGGGCACGGCTTCGTCAGCGCGCACGTGCGTTGTCACGGCAGCGGATGATGAAGGCGGTTCCCAAGGCAGATGTGGTGGTGACGAACCCGACGCACTTTGCGATTGCATTGAAGTACGGGAACGGCATGGAGGCACCGATGGTCCTTGCCAAGGGTGAGCGCCTGGTTGCCCAGCAGATCAAGAAGATTGCCCGAGAGAACCACGTGCCGATGGTTGAGAACCGTCCTTTGGCGCAGGCACTTTTCAAGGCCTGTGAGGTAGGGCAGGCTGTCCCGCAGGAAATGTACAAGGCCGTTGCCGAAGTGCTCGCATGGGTGTACCGGATGTATCCGGGCCGCGCGCCGGTGGGGTTCAGCAATGCACCGGCCCGGCGGCCGGCACCTTCGTCGTTGTCCGGCCCGTGGATTGACGCTCCGGGCGCACTTCAACCGGGCTTATTGAACGCCAGTGGCTAGCCGCATCCAAAAGTATTAGAGGACGTCGACAGAGATGGCCACCGCAACAACCACGCTGCCAAACGGCAATGGAAGCGCCACCCAGGCTTCTGGGTGGCAGCGAATGCTCCAGCAGCGCGACGTACTCTTGCCAGTCGCAGTCGTTGCCGTCGTCGCGATTATGATCGTGCCTCTGCCGACGGTGGTGCTAGACCTCCTGCTGATAGTCAACCTGTCGATCGCCCTGCTGATCCTTCTCGTGTCGATGTACACGACCGAGCCTCTGGCGTTCTCGGTCTTTCCCACCTTGCTGCTGATCACAACGCTGTTCCGGTTGGCGCTGAACATCTCCGCAAGTCGGCTGATCCTTCTGAACGGCTTTGCCGGTCATGTCATCGAGGCGTTCGGGTCGGTCGTGATCGGGGGTAGCTACGTCGTCGGTATCGTGGTGTTCCTCATCCTTGTTGTCATCCAATTCGTGGTCATCACGAACGGTGCGGGACGAGTTGCCGAAGTCGCTGCAAGGTTCACTCTCGACGCGATGCCCGGCAAGCAGATGAGCATCGATGCTGACCTGAACGCCGGTCTGATTACCGAGGCGGAAGCGAAGCGTCGCAGACAGAAGATTGAACAGGAAGCTGACTTCTACGGTGCCATGGATGGTGCCTCGAAGTTCGTCCGAGGTGATGCTATCGCCGGCATCGTCATCATCATTGTCAACATCGTGGCGGGGTTTGTCATTGGGGTCTTCCAACAGGGCATGAGCCTGATGGGCGCCCTCCAGACATACGCTCTCCTGACCGTAGGTGATGGGCTCGTCAGCCAGATCCCGGCGCTGATGATCTCGACAGCCACTGGTATTGTGGTCACCCGAGCAGCAACCAGCGGCGATCTCGGCTCTGACACGATCCGACAAATCACATCCAATCCCCGGGTGCTGGGGATCGTGACCGTAGCCTTGGCTGCCCTGGCATTTGTGCCCGGCATCCCGAAATTGCCTTTCTTCATCATTGCCTGCCTGACGGCTGGTGGCGCGTATCTGGCCTGGCAGTCCGAGGCTTCTGGTGAGCGGACGGCAATCTCAGGTGGTGCCTCGGTGGTCGAAACGACTGCGGCGGGCGAGCCAGCCCCGACCGGACCAGAGGCGGTCACCCCGCTGCTCGCGCTTGATCCAATGGAACTGGAGATTGGTTACGGGTTGATTCCGCTCGTGGATCCGCAGGAAGCCGGGACTCTGCTTGACCGAATTACTCGCATCCGCCGGCAGATGGCGCTTGACTTGGGGATAGTGCTTCCGACGGTCCGGGTACGTGACAACCTCCAGTTGCAGCCAAACCAGTATGTGGTGAAGTTGCGCGGAGTTGAAGTAGCGCGTGGCGACCTTCTTATCAACCAGTACCTGGCAATGAACGCTGGTCTGGCCGACGAGCAGATCGAAGGCATCCCGACCACGGAACCGGCATTCGGACTGCCGGCATTGTGGATACAGGCTTCGCTCAAGGACCGGGCGGAACTGCTTGGGTACACAGTCGTCGATCCGCCGAGTGTCCTGACGACCCATCTCACGGAGGTCATCAAGGGTAACGCTGCGAACATCCTTTCACGGCAGGACGTGCAGACGCTCATCACGAACCTCAAGGCGGAGCATCCTGCGGTGGTTGACGAACTAATCCCAGGCGTCTTGTCGATTGGCGAGACCCAGAAGGTGCTTCAGAACCTCCTTCGTGAGCGCATAACGATCCGTGACCTGGTCACGATTGTGGAGACACTCGCCGATTACGCTCGGCAGACCCGTGACACCGAGGCGCTGACCGAGTACGTTCGGCAGCGTCTGGCGCGGGCAATTTCAGCGCAATACCGGGGGACAGATGGGTTGGTCCACGTGATCACTTTGAGCCCCCGCGTTGAGCAACAGTTGACGGATGCGTTAAAGCAGACAGACCAGGGCACGATGATCGCGATGGAGCCGGTTAGGGCGCAGCAGTTGCTGCAGCGTCTGGCGGGTGAAATGGAACGAGTGGCGGGACTTGGTCACGCACCAGTTCTCTTGTGTTCGGCGCGCCTTCGTCTCGCGGTCCGCCGGTTGACCGAGCGGGTACTTCCGAATCTGGTGGTCTTGTCGTTCAGTGAAATCTCGACCGGTGTCGACGTTCAGGCAGAGGGAATGGTCATCGTTGACTGACCTGTAACGACGGCGCACCAAAGCGCTGTCGTACATGGAAATGATCAACCACGTCGACACGAAGAGCAACCATGAAGGTAAAACGATATCGCGCGGAAGATCGCGCGACGGCCCTGAAGCAGATACGTGCCGACCTTGGGTCGGACGCGGTGATCGTTCACGAGCATCGCGTCCGGACGGGCGGTGTATTTGGCATGTTCGGGCGTGTCGAAGTCGAAATCCTCGCTGCGGTTGAAGAACGGCCGGTCGCTGCACGGCCACCGGCCACGGCCGCTGGTGGACCTGCAGCGAAGCCGGCCGCGTCGCCACCGGTTGCCAGCCGTGCCGGAGATGTGGAGGCCACCATTTCCGCAGCCGGAAGGCGTGTTGCATCCGCTTCGAATTTGGTACCTCAGTCCGCGCCGATGGATGGAGCGGGTCGCTTGGCTGCGATCCTCGAACAGATGCCCCGCACTGGCGGTGCCCTGACACCGGAACTGACGTCGAGGCTTGCCGACCTAGTGGCCAACGGTGATGGAACTGGGCCGTCGACCGGGGGCGCGATGCCTCAGTCCGAACGATCAACTCTGCCGTCCAACCCCGAAGCCCGTTCAGGGGGCGCAACCCGCGGCGGCGTGATCGGTTCCACCGCTTCGCCAACTCGGAAGGCAGCTGCAGGTCCCGAAGCGACCGTCCCTGAGGTGCCATTGGCATCGGACACCGGACCGGAACCTTTGCCGACCGTCGGTGAGAGGTCGCCTCGGCCAGTTTCCCCGCCTCTGGTTGAGGTTCAGGTTTCGTCACCGAGCTTGGCATCGGCGACCGACGTGGGCGCCCCCCGCACCGGTGGCGCGCTCGGCGCTCTCACTCCAACAGAGGCATCCGCTGAAGTTCCAGTGCCGGTTGAGCGGGTAGTTGCTCAGGACCTGAACGGGAAGGTCACCGCACCGGTCGACGCGAATGCTTCACTGCCGTCAGCGCCACCAACGGCCCTGACCGACATGCAGCACACTTTGTCGGACTTGCGGGCTTCGGTCGACCGACTGATGCGCCAGCAGCAAACCCAGTTGTGGCCCCGCGATCTGCCGGTTGTGCGGACACTCTATCAGCACATGATGGCGCAGGAACTCGATCCGACACTGGCGCTCGAAGTAGTCGGGCAGGTTTCGGACGATATCAATGCAGGACACCCTACTGACGTGTTCTCGGTTACTGGCAGGGTCAGCGATCTTTTGAACGAGCGCATGGCGGTGAGCCGGATACCCGAACCGACGGATCGGCCAGCAATCATCGTTCTTGTTGGACCGACCGGCGTTGGCAAGACCACCACCCTTGCAAAGTTGGCGGCGCACTTGGCGATTGCTGAAGACCGACGCGTCGCGCTCGTGACGACAGACACGTTCAGGATCGCGGCGGCGACGCAGCTTGGAACCTACGCGGACTTGATTCAGGTTCCGCTCGAGGTTGCGTACACACCAGAGGAATTGCGTGTCGCCATCCAGAGGCAGTCGGATGTGGAGTACATCCTCATCGACAGTCCTGGATGTGCCCAACGAAACGACGCGCAGATTCGTGAGTTGAGTGCATTTGTCGACGCGGTCCCCGGGGCGACGATCCTGCTGACGGTGGCGGCGACGGTGAAGCTGCGCGACCTCATTGATATCCAGTCGGGTTTCGGTGCGATGCCACTTTCCGGGCTAGTACTTACAAAGCTTGATGAGACGACGGTATTCGGTCCGGTGATGAGTTTGGTGGTGCGGAGTGCGACTAAGGCGATGCCGGTCTATTACGTGACTTCTGGCCAGAATGTGCCGAATGACTTGGAAGAAGCGTCGCTCGATCGTCTCTCAGATCTGTTGACTGGTCAGATGATTACCCAGGCGCTTGAGCCGTCGGCTGGTCGTCGATCAGCAGCGTCCGAAGCAGGGCGCGAACTGGTCGGCGTCGGAGACGAACGATGACGGGTGCTCGGGTACCGGTAATGCCGGACAGTCGCGGGGGTGCCCGCATTCTTCCCGGTGAAGCAAACCGGGCCTCGTCGTCAACCCAGGACCAGGCGCAGGCGCTGCGCGTGATGGCCGCGCGCCGTCGGAATGGCGATACGACCAAGCGTCTCGGAATGGCGACGCGCGTCCTTGCGATCGCGAGTGGCAAGGGTGGAGTTGGCAAGACGAACGTTGCGGTGAACCTTGCGGTTTCGATTTCCCAGCAGGGCTACAAGGTGTGCGTGCTGGATTGCGACCTTGGTCTTGCGAACGTAGATGCACTTCTAGGACTGCATCCGAAGTACACCCTGCAACACGTTCTTGCGCGTCAGAGGCGTCTGGATGAAGTGCTGATTGACGGGCCTGCCGGGATCAAGATCATCCCGGGAGCGTCAGGACTGACAGAGCTTGCGGACCTGAACGACGCGCAGCGTGATGATCTTCTCGGTCGCTTGGGGGGCATTGATGGGATTGCGGATTTCGTGATCCTCGATACCGGTGCAGGCATCTCAGCGAATGTCCTTCAATTCATCGTTGCCGCGGGTGACGTGCTTGTTGTGACGACGCCGGAGCCGCCGGCGATCACCGATGCCTACGCACTGATCAAGGTTGTTGCCAACAGATATTCGGGCGGCGCAAACGGGACACCGGTTCGTATCCGATTAGTCGTGAACCAGTCGACCAATGATGCTGAGGCGCGTGAGACCTCAACGAACATCGTGACCGTCGCGAGAAGGTTCCTGAACGTGACGGTTGAGCCTGTCGGGGGTATCCCGGCTGATCCGGCAGTACTCAGGGCAGTGCGAACGCAAGGGCCATTCACGCTGTTGACGCCACGGTCGCCGGCATCGCAGGCGATCGAGCGGCTCGCGCTGCGGATCCTCAACGATGTTGATCCGAATGAAGTGGCCAATGTGGCGGTACCGCCTGCCGATCGTGGGCGTCAGCCGACCGGGACCGTTGAAGGCGGGGACCGCCTTCCCGCGGAACGCAGCGCCAACCAGTCTGAACGTTCCGCGGTGACGGCACGGGGAGTGCCGACCGAAGACGAACTCCGGGCCGTCTCGATGAATGGTGCAGTACGTTCAACATCGCCGCCCGGACCTGCACGAGGTGGGATCGGCGGGTTCGTGCAGCGCTTATTCGGATTTGGACGAGGCAGGAGGTAATAGATGGCGAAGTTGCCGCAGAATGTTCGCCCCGGCGGTATCGCGACGGTGTCGACACGCCGTGGGTCTAACAGCTCAACCTTTCGGGTGCGGATCGAGGACATCAGTTTTGACGAGGTGATCTCGGTAGGGCAGCCTAGCCAGGGTGGGAAGCCCGTGGTCTTCACGCGGTCTGAGCCGGTGGTGATGGTGGTACAGACGGAAGGTGTCAAGGTCACCATCCAGGGTGAGTTCGTCAAGACCAAGACTGAAGACGAACTGGTGATGATCCTCATCAAGGTTCTTGGCGTCCAGACCGAGCAGAGGCGTGCGTTCCATCGTCTGCCAATCCGTATCGAGGTGACAAGCGCCTGGTACTGGAGGGGGCGGGGCAATCCCGTCGAGGCAGGCATCCGGGTCGGTGGTCCGCCGACCGCGAACGCACACGAAGTCGATTTCGATATTTCGGATCCCGATGACGATGATCACGACAAGAACGCGCAAGTTCCGGCTCACGTGGCGGCTCCCGCGCCAACTCCATCGGCTTCCGTGTTCCTGACGCTTGGCCCCCGCCCGCCGGTTGCGGGGGCGACGCCGACATCCGCGCTCAAGGCGCAGTCGGTAGCTGAGGTCGAGGAACCGGAAAAGCCGAAGGTAGATGAGGACGCCGTGGAAGGCGTTTGGGTCCGGCTCGACAACGTTGAGGTGTGCGACTACAGCGGTGGGGGCGTCGCATTCATCACCCATCGTCCGTTGCCGATGTCGACGTGGATGTCGGTAACGTATCCCTTGCCGGTAGACATGGGTCAGATCACCGTGACGGGGCAGGTGCGTTCGATGCGTCGGCGATCGGTTGAAGGCAAGAACCGCACATACATTGTGGGAATCCAGTACACGAAGCTTGAGCGCAGTGACCAGGATCGTGTGGTGCGTTCGATTTTCAAGTACGAACTCGAGAAAGCGCGGAAGGCAAGTGGAATATGACCGCTGAAGAAGGCGCAAAGGCAAAGCCTGCCAAGGCGGCCAAGGCCGCGAAGCCCAAGGTGCCCACAACGACGCGTATGCGTGTTTACGGTGGGGGCATGTCCTTGGCGTTCGGGGCGTCACTACTTGCATTCGGCTACCAATTGCTGAATGGCGTGGACGCATTCACTGCGGCGGTCTGGGCATTTTTCACGTTTTTCGCGATCGGTGTCGTTTCATGGTTCATGGCCCTTACCTTGGGACCTGCCCTCGACAATGCGGCCAAGCACCGGACGCGTCAATACGTTTCGTCGGTTAGTGCATTCCCCACGCAGGGGGCGATCCCCTCTTCACGTGGTCTCATGGGTGGTGTTGACCCGTCGATGCTGGCACCCAATGGTTCTGGCCGAGGTGGTCGTGCCACCGTAGGCACTGGCGGTGATGGTGACTTCCAGGATCTGGCCTCGCTCCTTCGCGAAGGCTCCGACTCTGGCACGCGTGGCGGGCGATAGGGTTCGGATTGCAGATGTCTGGCGCGTGTGACCGGGTGGACGGCGAGAAATGACGATAGGGACGCTCAAGTCGGTGGAGGCGGTGGCGGATCGCTGGGTGCGCTTCACCGCGGAGCGTGATCCCGCGCTCCGTGAGCAACTGGTCCTGCAATATGCGCCGCTTGTCAAGTATGTGGCTGGGCGTCTGGCCATCATGCTCCCGCGCGTCATGGATTCCGACGACGTCCTGTCTTCTGGAGTGCTTGGCCTCATCGAAGCGATTGATCGGTTCGATCCCACGACAGGGGTCAAGTTCGAGACGTATGCAATCTCGCGCATCCGCGGGGCAATCCTTGACGAATTGCGGTCGCTCGACTGGATTCCGCGGTCAGCGCGTCAGCGAAGCCAGGAGATTGCGAAGGCATTCACGAGACTCGAGGTTGAGTACGGGCGCCCCCCAACCGATGAGGAGGTCGCACGCACACTCGGTCTCGACATGCACCAATACCATCAGGCAAGCATCAGCGCGTCGGCTGTTGTCGTTTCGCTTGAGGCACCGATGTCGTCAGGCGATGGCGAGAGCGAAGGGTCGGCGCTTGTCGACACAATCGAGGCAACGAACGCTCGTGATCCTCTGAAGCACACCGAGGAGGGTGAGTTGCTGGGGGCCTTGGCGGGAGCAATCCGGTCACTGACCGAGCGTGAACGCATCCTCCTTTCCCTCTACTACGAACAGGAACTGACGATGAAGGAAATCAGTCTGGTCTTGGACGTTTCCGAATCGAGGGTTTGCCAATTGCACGGTCGAGCGGTTCACCGGCTGAGGTCGCAATTGTCGTCATTGATGGGAGCCGAATGATGGTGTCACGGATTGACGCCTTGGCAATGTCACTGTCCCGGGCTATATTGGACGTGCAGGAGACCCAAGGGGCGGCCATGCGGGCGGTTCAGTTGGTTGACCTGCAGGCGAGTGAGACCGTGCGAATTGTGGCGGAGCGCCGACTTGAGCAGATCCGTCCAATGGAGCAGGGCGCGGCCTCCCGGCGGATGGGTGTCGGCGTCCCGGTGACCCCGATCGATGGTGAGAGTGGGGCCGAAGATCAGCCTGGGCGCCGTCGTGGACGCCGTCCGGCCGACGGGGCAGCGGTGGCGACCACGCCTGTGGCGCGTACAGTGGTGGATGACGGCGCAAGCGGGCGCCGGGTGGATATTCGGTTGTGACGCAAGGCATCATCATCGCTCTTCTGGTGGTCGCTCTCGGCCTGACATGGATTGTGGGGTGGAGGAGCCATCGCCGCTTGTCTACCGAGATTGACGAACTTGCGCGAGACCGGGTTGAGCACACGGAATTGCAGGGGAGTGTCGGTCGGGCGCTGGGACAGTTGCAGATGGCTGCCGATGAGTTGGCCGAAGCGCTGGCCACCCGTACTGGTCGCCTCCATGAGTTGCTCACCCAGGCCGACACGCAGGCATCCACATTGGGCGAGGCGATTGCGGTTGCGCAGTTGATGGCTCAGCAGGTTGCAAGCGATGTTGCTGCACTTCGCGCCCAAGTTGGTAGCGTTCAGGGGTGGATTGACGCGTCCCCATCGCCGGTGGTGGTGGGGAACGGTCACAAGAATGGTGCAGGCAACGGCGCATCACATGACCGTCGCGCGGACTGGACAACCGTGGCACCACGGGAGGTCTCGACGCATCCGGTCACGGTTGCCGATTTGGGTACCTACGATACGGGTGCCATCGACATGCCGGCACAGGTTGCGGATGTGATGAGTGAGGAAGACGGCGCGCCATTCAGTCCTGCCGAGGTGAGGCGTCTCGCGCGTGAGGGGTTGGACCTCGCCACGATCGCACGGCGGACGAACCGCGGACGCGAGGAAGTCCGGCTTTTGCTTCAGTTCGGGGCAGGGGGCGGCGCCTCCGGCCGGGTGGGTCGCAGGTAATTCAGGAAGAGAAGTTGTTTCGCATTGATTGATCTACGTGCCATCGGGCGCAGAAGGACTGGGTTGACATGATCAAGGGAATGTACGCGGCGACGGCCGGGATGGTCACCATGCTGACCCGTGCGCAGCAGATCAGCAATAACATCGCGAATGTCAACACGGTCGGCTACCGCGAGGACACGGTTCGGGTCACCTCCTTCCCGCAGCAACTGATGAACCGGGTCTTTGGCGGGGCGTCGTCGCCGAACATCGGATCGCTGGTCAACGGCACGGTGACTGAGAGCACCTTTATCCGGTATGCCCAAGCACCGCTGCGTGCGACGGACAATCCATTGGACATGGCAATCCAGGGATCCGGGATGTTCGCGGTTCAGACCCCGCAGGGGGTTCGGTACACGCGTGACGGCGGTTTCCGGCGTGATGGATTGAACCAGCTGGTGACGACACGCGGCGATCTGGTGCTTGATGCAAATCTGCAGCCGATTGCCCTGCCTGCCGGCGGCACCACCATGCGTGCGAACGGTGAAATCCTTGTCAATGATCAGGTGGTCGGGCAGGTAGGGCTGTTCGACTTCGCCGAACCGCAGCAGCTGGTGAAGGTAGGGAATACACAGTTCGAGGATGCTCGACAGTTGGCGCAGCCACTGGCGGCGGTGGGCACGACGGTGCGACAGGGCTACCTCGAGCAGTCAAACGTCGACCCGGCGAGGGCGATGACAGACCTCATGGTTGCGCAACGAACGTACGAGGCGGCTGCTCGCATGGTTCAACTGCAAGACGAGATGACCCAGCGCGCAGCGAATGATCTCGGCCGGATCTAGGTATCACTGCACATTTTGACGAACGCCGCCGGCTGACCCCGGCGGATCATCGCACCAATCGGTGCAGGAGAGGACGCGTACGATGCCAATCTCGAACATTGTCCGGTCGGCGGTTGCGGGAATGCTGTCGCACAAGCTGAACCTCGACACGATTGCGAACAATCTCGCTAACGTGAACACCACTGGGTTCAAGGCGGGGCGTGTCCATTTCCAGGACGTGCTGTACGAGAACTACACCTATGCCACGAATGCCGAGGAGGTCAGGGTTGGCGCTGGTGTGCGTCCTTCGGCGATTTCGCCGACCTATACGCAAGGCGCACTCGAGCAGACGGACATTCCAACGGACGTTGCGATCTATGGTGAAGGGTTCTTCCAGCTTCGCCAGAATGACGGAACGTTTGCATACACGCGCAACGGAAACTTCCGCCTCGACATTGTTGATGGCCAGCGCGTGTTGGTGAACACTGACGGGCTGCCTGTCATGGGTCCGAACGGAGGGCCGGTCGTAATCGGTAACGAGGCGTCCGCGCAGTCACTTACCATCAGTTCGACCGGTGAGGTTCTTTCTTCCCGCTTTGACGAGCTCCTCGGCCGCGATGTCGTCAACTCGGTCGGGCAGGTTGCGTTGGCGAAGTTCGTCAACCCCGAGGGATTGGAGCAGATCGGCCAGACCTTGGTGAGGGTATCCGCGACGTCTGGTGATGTAGAACTTGGCACGCCGGGAGCGACTGCCGGGTTTGGGCAACTGGTTGGTGGTGCGCTCGAAGGATCGAACGTGAACACGGCCGATGAGATGACGAACATGGTGACCGCGCAGCGCGCGTACAGCCTGTCCGTGCAAGCATTGCGAACGCTCGATGAGATGATCGGACTTGCGAACAACATCCGGAGCCGGTAACCCGGTGGAGCGAGTGAGGTTTGCGGAACGAGTTTCTTGATGTAGTTCAAGAACGGGGACCATTGTGCCGATACTCCAGACGCAGGTTATGTGCTGAACGCGGAACTTCCGCGAAAGACAGGGCGGCAGGGGGTCGCGGGCAGCGGCACCGAACGGGTAAAAGGGCGCCAGGTAATACGGTTATGAAGATCAGCGATTTCCGTACTGCACAGATTGCGCAGGGGTACGGAGTACAGAAGACGGGCGCAAGTCCGGATGCCAAGGCCAAGAAGGTTGGCGGCCGTGATGCGGATGCGACAACCCTGTCGCCAGCAGCGCAGGCCCTGATCAAGGGGCGTAATGCAGCAAGTGAGGCACCCGAAGTGCGTACCGAGCTGGTTGCCGAACTCAAGAGGGCAATCAAGGACGGATCGTATGTCGTGGATGAATATGCGCTTGCCGGGAAGATGATTGCCCAAGGCAACTTGTCCGACTGAGTCCCGCGCAACCGCTGCTGTGGTGTGACGGTGTCCCTGACCCGTGGGAACTCACCGTCATGGCACCGGCAAGTTTTACAGGCGTCCGGTGCTCTGCACCGTGAGATTACCGACACCGGAATGCCCGCAACCGGTACGTTGAAAGAATGAACCCCCTGAACCCGACACTATCCCCTCTTCCCATAAGGGGCGAGGATGTTATCCAAGACTTGATCTCGGTCTTGAATGCGCAGGCAGACACGTACACGCAGATGTACGACGTTGTCAGGTCTCGTTTTCTGGCCCTCGCCGCTGTTGATTTCGACACCCTGACGGATCTCGTGGGGCGCGAACAACCGATGATTGCTCACCTCCGACGCCTTGAGTCGGCGCGCACGATGCTGCTGAGGCCGTTGGCGACACGTCTCGGGTTGATTGCAGACCGTCTTACTGTGACGGAACTGTGCAAGCATGTCTCTGCGGAAGAGTCGCAAGCACTTGCCGCAGCTCGTGATCGGTTGGTTGCGGTTGCCGACCGTGTTCAGCAGGCGAATGAGCAGAACCGGGTCCTGTTGGAGGGGTGCCTGGATTCGGTCAACGACCTTGCTCAGAGCCTGCTTCAGGCGATCGAAACGAACCCGCAGTACGGGGCGCTCGGGGGTGCGGCGAACCAGACGGGAACAGGGGACCCGCCCCGGCTTGCTGACCTTCGCGCCTGACGTACCCTAACGTAACGAGCAATGCAGTCCCGCGATCCGGTTACTGCACCGAAAGAAAAGGAAGCCACCGATGCGGTCGTCATTCATGGGTCTTACCACCTTGCTGCGGGCATTGCAGGCGCAGCAGACGGCCTTGGACGTCACCAACCAGAACATCGCCAACGCGAACACCGATGGGTACACGCGTCAGCAAGCGAAGCTGGTTCAGACAGCACCATTCGCGGGTACCGGGTTTAACCGGCCGGCCGGAGGCGGGCTCATGCTCGGCACTGGCGTGATGGTTCAGGAGATCACTCGACAGCGTGATGCATTTGTCGACCAGCAACTGCGGACCCAGATTGCGTCGCAACAAAAGGCCCAAATCGTTTCGGATGGGGTCGAGCAAATCGAGGCTATCTTCAACGAGCCCTCGAATTATGGGTTGAGCTCGCAAATGGCGCGTTTTTTCAACGGGTGGAGCGAACTCAGCAACAACCCGGGAAGTGCAACCGCACGCACGCAGTTGCAGGCGCAAGGGCAGGCGCTGGCTTCGGGGTTCCGCGATGTCGCTCAGCAGTTGGATCAGTATCGGTCCGATCAGAACTCGCAGATCGTGTCAGCGGTTGCGGAGGTCAATGACATTGCGCTCAGGATTGCCGACCTCAACCTACAGATCCGCAAGTCGGTAGGCAACGGTGACAAGCCAAATGACCTCATGGACGCCAGGGACCGTCTCGTTGATCAGATCACCAAACTTTCAGGTGCGACCACCCGTGAGGAGATCGATGGATCGACCACCATAAACCTTGGCGGACGTCTTCTCGTAAGCGGTTCAAGGGCCAATGCGATCACGGCGGAACTCACGCCTCTTGCAAGTGGGAAGGCCTCGCACACGCTGACATGGTGGCCCGGTTCAGGGAACGTTGCAGGTACTGGTGGGACGCTTGGTGGTCTCCTGCAGATGCGTGACACGCTCATTCCCGAGAAGCTGACGAAGATCAACCTGCTTGCGTCCACAATCGTCACTCAGGTGAACGCTCAACACGCAAAGGGCATGGGCCTTGGTGTCTATGGTGCTGTGACGACGGGTACGGACTTCTTTGATGCGCAACGTTCGATCACTGCATTGCAGGCCACTGCACTGGGCGATGTGCTGACTGCGGGTTCGATCACCATCGGGTCAACGCAGATAAACGTCAATCCGTCAACTAAATCGCTGAATGACGTCCTTACCGAGATCGCGACGGCCCTTGGATCTGGCTCGACGGCATCCATTGATGACGCGACTGGACGTATTGTTCTCACATACGCGTCGGCTGGGTCGCCGACGATCGGTGCTAACGGGGACAGCAGCAACTTCCTGCAGATTGTTGGCTTGCGCGGGGGTTCAACGACTGGCACCGGAACGCTAACCACCACGGGTGCAATTGCCGTGCCTCTCGTCCGGGCTTCGTCAATGTCGCTGAGTCCGACGATCGCGTCTGACACCCAAGCTATCAGGGCATCCGGGCGGACGCTCAACACTTCGGGTGCTTATGTTTCGATTGGAATGGGCGACAACTCGAATTCGTTGGCGATCAACGCTCTGTCTACGACCCAAATGTCCGCGCTCGGCTCATCGACGTTTGACGACTACTATGCGTCACTGATCGGCGAACTTGGAGTGCAGTCGAGGCAGTCGCGCGACATGGCCATCACCCAGAAGGCGCTTGTCGATCACCTTACGACCCGTCGCGAGTCCAACTCGGGCGTGAACCTCGACGAGGAAGCGGCTCAACTGATCCGGTTCCAGCGCGCATACCAGGCGGCGGCCCGGGGCATCACCGCGCTTGATGATCTGCTCGTGACGGTCATCGACCGGATGGGTCGCGTCGGTCTGTAGGCCTCAACTTAGCCCGGCGCAAGGCTTGTCAGGGAACTTTGCAACCAGGCCGGCCGGATATACCGATCCCGTGACTACGGGGTCGGTGTTTTCGTTTCTGGACACCGCCGTTTGCCGGTTGGCCGCGTCTGTTCGCAAGGTATTCGCAGACAGCGAGAAACGGGCACTCGGTGTGTGGAGTTTCGGATATCAGGGCAATCCCAACTGCTCGCTCAAGATTCCGGCGGGTCTGCCGATACTGGGAACAGGGCAGCGTAGGCTCGCACAACTCCATCGGGGCTGGACGCTCCGCAACCAGCGAGCAGACGAGGACGAGGATCATGCGTGTAACCACTCGAATGCTGACCCAGCACACGGCAGCCAACATCATGGCGAACGCCGATGCGATGCAGCAGACACAGCGTCAGCTGGCGACCGGAAAGCGCCTTCTTCGGCCCGGTGACGATCCAGCGGGTGCAGCGGTTGGGGTGCGTTTGCGCTCCCAGAACCTCCGTGATGAGCAGTATCTCCGCAATATCGAGCAGTCTCGCAGTTGGCTCGACACGACTGATAGTGTCCTTGGGGACATTGGCGAGCTGTTGGGCCGGGCGCGTGAATTATCTGTGCAGGCATCGACCGGAACAATGGGCGCGGGTGACACCGCTCAGATTGCCGAGGAGATCAACGCGATCCGGAACCAGATCATCAGTTCTCTGAACCGGACAGTAGATGTTGATCAGCACATGTTTTCGGGCCAGATGACCGGTACGGCTCCGATTTCTGTTGACCCCACGACGGGCATCGCAACGTATGTCGGAGCTACGGGGGTAGTGCTCCCGAACCCGACGGATCTCACTCCAGCTAACGGTATTGATCAGGTACTTGCGACCAGTCCATTGACATCGAAGGGCAGTTACAGCATCACGGTTTCCATCAACAGTGGTCAGGCGACGGTCACTACTACACGGATTGCAGACGGCAAGACCGAGTCCCAGACTGTCGGGATCCCTGGGGCCGGCAGTGCACCAGTGCCGGTCGAGTTTGCAAGCCTTGGCTTGAATTTGGTGGTGAATGAAAATCTAACCACCAACGGTGCGCTTAACAGCTTTGAAGTGGATGGTGTGGGTCTGGCTCGTGACATTGCGCCTGGTTCCACCGTTGATGTGAACGTTTCGGCGGGATCGCTCATTCCGCTCCTTGCACAATTGAAGACACTCCACACGGCCCTTGTGAACGGGACCGGAGCGAACAGCGCGGCAAACACGGCGATTGGTGCGCTAGATGTGGCAACGGATCGGGTGTTGTCACTGCGGGCACAGGTGGGTGCCAAGACCAATCACATCGAATTCGCGCAGGCACGCCGTGAGGCAATGCAGATTGAGGGCAACCGGCGTCTTTCGGTGAACGAGGACATCGACCTTACAGAGGCATTGACGAGGCTCACCGCGCAGCAGACGATTTACAAGGCATCGCTTGAAGTTGGATCACGGGTCATGCAGAACAGTCTGCTTGACTTTCTCCGGTGATCCGAATGGGTATTGGGTCCCGCAACGCGCTTATAGGACTGGCAGCAAGTTCTGATACGCGTCTTTACGGGCGCGAACATTACGGCAAGGGGTGGAACCGCTCATGGCAACGGCAGCAGTCGCGATGAAGGATCGTTCAGAAGCGCGTGAGGCAACTGCGCGCGCAAGCAGGCACCTTCAGGTAGTGCGGTTCGGGCAGACCGAAGGTCTTGACGTCACGAATTCGGACGTGGTGACGTTTGAGCAAGGTCTGGTCGGGATGGAGCATCTCCGGCAGTTCACGATTGTTGCCGATCAGCGCCTTGCACCTTGTGTCTGGTTGCAGTCACTCGAGGACCCGTCGCTCGCGTTCGTCGTGATCGCCCCGACAATGATCCAGCCGGACTACGCGGCCGAGATCGGTGGCGATGATGCCTACCAACTCGAGCTCGAGGATCCGGATGATGCGGATATCTGGTCGATTGTGACCGTCGTCGGTGATCCTCGCCTGTCCACGGTCAACTTGCTTGCACCAGTAATCGTGAACCGCAAACGTGGAGTTGGCAAGCAGGTAATCCTGAGCGACGCCCGATACTCATTGCGTCACCCGTTGCTTAGCACCGGTTCGTGAACCGCCTTCCATCGGCCGCGTAAGACCACGACCGTTTAGGAACGACGAATGCTCGTACTGAGCCGGAAAACTGAGCAGCGCATCCGGATCGGAGACGAGATCGACATTATCGTTCTTGCGATCGAGGGTGATCACGTAAAGATCGGCATTCAGGCGCCACGCCATATCACTGTTCTGCGATACGAGTTGGTTCAGGATGTGACTGACGAAAACCGTCGGGCAGCGTCTGCTGCGTCATCCGGGGGCGCAATTCCGGCGTCGGCAATGGCAGGACTTGGGTCGCTACTGGGCGGCATTGGACGGCAGGGGACGCCAACAGCACCTGCTCAGACAGGTGCCCCCGGGAACGTCGCGACGCCGCAGAACCCGATGGCAGCGCGCCCCTTGGTACGCAATCCATATCCGCCTCGATCCGGACCCATTGGGGGCGGTAATCAGCGACCTAGGCCGACGGGCGGTTACCGGATAGGTGGGCCCGGGCAAGGACCGAGAGGTCCGCGTACGCCGGACGCCAGTACATCCCCGGGGGCGCCACCGCGTAGACCTGACACCCCTCCCGAACCGAAGGCTAGCGCGGAGGCATGAAACGCGAAGGGCGGTCAGTCGATTGACTGACCGCCCTTCGCCATTTGTCTTCGGTTAGCTGGATCCCTATCGGATCAGGCCATCGCCTGCTTGTCGAGGACTTCTTGCGCCTGCCGCTGTATGGTGTCTGCCATCTGTGCCGGGGTCACATCACCGGCTTCCGCAGCGGCCCAGTTGGTCGCGCCATCAAACTCTTCGCCGCGATAGTTCGCCACGAAGTAGTCGGATTCCACGTTTTCCATCAGGGGTCGGAGGCGTGTGTAGATTGGTGCCCGGTCCAGGATGCGTGGATCCGTCCACACATCCGGTCGCGATACCGGGCCCTTGAAGCCCTGGATCACGCCTTGAACGCCCATCTCCTTCCCGCACATCCATGTTAGAACTGCGAGCGCCTCATCGGGGTTCTTGCTGCCTTTGGTCAGTGCGTAGGCGTGTTCGTTGAGGAGGGTGCGGCGCTTGTCACCCTTCCGGACCGTCGGTGTCAGCAGGAACTCGACGTTGATGGACTTGAATTGTTTCGGCAACCCGCCAATGCGAACCGGCCATCCGTCCATCGCGACGAGTTTCTGTTGGGTTCCGAACAGTTGCATGTAATCCGGTAGCCGAGGCTTGACTGGTGGCGAAACATTCCACTTGTTCACCATGTTGGAGCGATAGGTCAGCGCCTGGATGAAGGCATCCTTGGTGTCGGCAAAGGTTGCCTTCTTGCCAGTTGGGTCGACAGGTTCGACCCCCCATTGGCGGAGGTAAGGCGCACTTGTAAAGGCATCCACGCCGGCATCGGCGCGGAAGTAGCCAAACAGGCCCCGTCCAGCGGCTTTCTGTCCCCATTCGGCGAGGTCGTCGAACGTCCAGTCGTCGGTGGGGATGGTAAGGCCGGCGGCTTCGGCAGCCGTGCGGTTGATGGCGATGATCGGACAGACAGGTTCGGAGATGAATGGCAGGAAGTACAGTTTCCCGCCATCAGAGTTCTGGTCAATCGATGCCTTGAAGAACTGGGCGAGATCGAACTTCATGCCACGCAATTGGGAGGTGAGGTCGCGCACGAGGTTGCGACGGCTTCCCCAGATGAGGTGCGACCGGTGGCGAGGCGGGTACCAAACAAGGTCGCCGGCAGTGCCCGACGCAAACACCTTGTCTATGTCTGGCAGGTAGGTGTTTGTCCAAGCCCCAAAGGTCTCCACTTTCACGGTGACGTTTGGCTGCTTGGCTTTGCGTCCGTCGATGTCCTGATTGAGCGCCTCGGTGATCCATCCTCCATTGTCAGATTGCGTCACCGTTTGGATGCGTACCTCAATGGCAGTGGAACCCGCAGGCTTTTTCGCGCCCGCCGTGTCAGCGCTGGGTGTCTCTGGTGTGCCGGGGACCTGACACGCTGCGAGAACCGCGGACACCGACGCGGCGCCGGTAATGAATGACCGCCGTCGCGATACCACCCGAGCGGGTGCGGTTTCGTGTCTCGCCGGCCTGTCGGTGGCCAGCGTGAGTGTAGTCGCGGTCATGAACTCTCCCCCCTAGCTCGGACGATACGACTGTCGGACCGTTTTTTCAATGTTTCAAATGTTCCTAATCCCGAGATGCTACGGGATCGCAACCGATGGGTGGCGCTGGTGGCCGGTTCCGTCGTACCGTTGAAAGACGCGATGAACGTGCAAGTCTTAAACGCATGCGACCGGTCCCAATTTGTGAGGGTTCTCGGGGAAATCTTTGAACATTCGCCGTGGGTTGCCGAGGATGTTGTCGATGCCCGTCCGTTCGCGACGCGTACTGACCTGTACGGTGCAATGGTTGGAGCGGTTCGGCGCGCCGGTCCCGAGGCGCACTTGAAGCTCATCCGCGCGCATCCTGATTTAGGGGCGCGGGTTCGCCTGAGTACGTCTTCGACGGCCGAACAGGCAAGTGCGGGGCTTGACCAGATGCCGGAAGCGGAATTCCGCCGGTTTCATGACCTGAATTCCCGGTATCGCGACCGGTTCGGTTTTCCGTTCATCGTTGCGGTCCGCGACACCACGCGCGCAGGCATCCTTGAGGCATTTGAACGGCGCCTGGGAAACAATCGCGACCAAGAGATACTCATTGCTCTCGCACAGATTGAGCGCATCGCCGAAATCAGGCTGGAACAATTGGTTCCAGACGTCGATCTGGCGTGACCCTCAGCGCTGTCGATTAGCTACAGACGCGGTTGCCCTCCACCGAGGACCATGACCATGAGCTCCGAAATCCGATACGGCAAGTCGAATGTCTCCTTGTACCGGTTTTACGCGTCACCCCTCACCGGGGTGAAGGCCATACCCGAATCCTCGTTCACTGGCCGGGCGAACACCCTGTTTGCCTACGACGTGGATGTCGAGGTCTACGGTGACAGTTTCCTGGCGTCGTACACCGAGGGGGACAATTCCCACGTGGTCGCGACCGACTCCATGAAGAACTTCGTGCATCAGATGGCGGTCGCCTACACCGGTGCTACGCTTGAAGGGTTCCTGGATTTTCTCGGGACGCAGTTCCTTGTGACATACCCGCAGATGGGTTGGGTACGCGTTCGCGGGCGGGAGTTGCCGTATCGCGCTTCAGTTGTGCCGACGGACCGTGGTTTTGAGCCGAGCAACGTGCTGTTCAGCCACGGGCGCGACGAGGCAGGGACGGCTTCGTTGGACGTCAAACGCGACGGTCCCGGGACACGCGTGACACGTCATGAGTGTGGTGTTGCCGGGTTACAACTGATCAAGGTCACAGGGTCAGCGTTTGCACGGTTCGTACGGGACGGTTTCACGACCCTTGAGGAACGGGTAGACCGGCCGCTCTACATCTTTCTCGATGTGGGATGGACGTACTCGGACATCCGTGAGCTTCTGGACCCTACTCACATCACGTACATTCCGGTCGAACAAGTACGCGACCTGTGCGCCGTGACCTTCCATGAGTTCGTGAGCATGTCAATTCAGCACCTTGTCTGGGAGATGGGCCAGCGCATGCTGGCGAGGTTTCCGCAACTCGTCAGCGTCAGTTTCGAGGCACAGAACCGCCTGTGGGACGTAGCCGTCCGGGCCGAGGATGGCAGCAAGGTCGTGTCCTATTGCGATCCCCGACCTCCCTACGGCAGCATCAGTCTCGTGGTGCACCGCGATGCCTGAGGCATGCAAGCCGTGTCGGTAACTGGTGGTCGGCTGACGACCCACGTTCTCGACATCATGCACGGATGCCCGGCGGCCGGCAGTCGTATCGAGCTCTTCCGGTTTGATCCGGTGACCGGCGAGGCTGTGCGGGTCCGCGAGGTGGTAACCAATGGCGACGGACGTGTAGACGGTCCGATGGTGCAACCAGGAGACCTGCTTAAGGCAAGGTATGAATTGGTCTTTCACGCTGGCGAGTACTTCCGACAACGTGGCGTGACCTTGGCTGATCCATCCTTTCTGGACACGGTGCCGGTCCGGTTCGGTATTGCCGATGGCGATGCGCACTATCACGTACCGTTGCTGTTGTCCCCGTGGGCGTACAGCACCTACCGTGGCAGTTGACCGTGACACTTCGGCCTGGACCTGGTGGCGTCGAGCATGTTCCCGGTCACGCGGCGCGCGCGTCGGTAGTTCTGGAACGGTGCGCCGAACTTGGACAGGTCAGCGAGGAACCTGGCAACCTCACCCGGAGGCCGCTCACGACTGCTGCACGCGAAGCCGAACGTATGGTCGCGTCGTGGATGCGGGATGCTGGTGGGCAGGTCACGATTGATCCTGTTGGAAATGTCACCGGTCGGTGGCGAGCATCGCACGCTGCGAATGTCCCGGTCATCGTCATCGGGTCACACATCGACACCGTTCGCAACGCCGGACGATTTGACGGTCCGCTGGGTGTACTGCTTGGCATTGCCTTGATGGAGACGCTTGCCTCACCGAGTGGTCCGCTGTTTCCGCCACTTCCATTCGGTATTGATGTCGTGGCGTTTGCAGGCGAGGAGGGTGCGCGGTTTTCACTGCCCTTTCTTGGCAGCCGGATGATGGTCGGAGACCTGCCCGTGGAACTTCTGGCTCGCCTCGATGATGACGCGGTCTCGTTCGGACAGGCGTTGCGAGACGTCGGGCACGATCCGGAAAGCGTGACTGGTCAACGGCCGGCGTATGTGCCGGGTGATGTTCTTGTGTATCTGGAACCCCACATTGAACAGGGACCGGTCCTTGATGCGGCAGGCGAGGCGATAGGTGTCGTCACCGCGATTGCGGGGCAGACCCGCCGAACTGTCACCTTGACTGGACGCGCCAATCATGCAGGAACCACACCAATGCGTTTGCGGGCGGATGCCTTGGCCGGTGCAGCCGAGGCGGTGCTGGCGGTTGAAGGTGTGGCGAGGCAGATCCCCGGATTGGTTGCGACAGTTGGCGAAATGAAAGTGACGCCGGGGTCGGCGAATGTGATCCCAGGTGAGGTGACCTTCTCGCTGGATGTTCGCCACGAGGCCGAGACCACACTTCAGCAGGCGGTGAGGACAATCATCGACGCCATCGGATCAATTGCGGGGTCTCGCGGACTTGGCGTCGACGTGCATGGGGTCATGGATGCTGCGCCTGTAGCGTGCGACCCGTGGGTGATTGATGCAATCCAGGAGGCGTCCCGTCGAACGATTGGTACCGAGTTGCGCGAGGTTGTCAGCGGCGCGGGCCATGATGCAATGGTGGTGGCAACCATCGCGCCGATTGGGATGTTCTTCATCCGGTCACCGGGCGGCATCAGTCATCATCCAGATGAAGCGGTTATCGAGACTGATGTTGCGGTCGCTCTGGGACTGCTTGTCGAGACCGTACGGGTGGTGGCGGAACGCGTTCGGTCCGGTGTTTGGCATGGAATGGTGGATGCGGGAGGCAGGGAATGATGACCGGCAGGCAGGTCGTTCGGGGTGGATTGGTCGTCCGTGACGGTTCGGTCTGGCGGGAAGACATCGAAGTCCACGACGGGATCATTTCCGCCATTGGGCCTGAACTGCATGCCGGGTCCGCCACCGTGATCGATGCGAGTGGACTTCATGTCTTCCCGGGCGCTGTGGATACGCACGTCCACTTCAACGAACCGGGACGAGCCGACTGGGAGGGTCTGTCAACGGGAAGTCGTGCGTTTGCAGTCGGTGGGGGTACGACATTCGGCGACATGCCCCTAAACAACCTGCCATTGACCTTGGACGGCGCAAGCTTCGACGAGAAACTGGCAATCGCTTCACGGATTGCGCATGCGGACTTCGCCCTGTGGGGTGGATTGGTGCCGGGAAACGTCGATTGCCTCCGCGAACTGCATGCCCGGGGAGTGATCGGGGTCAAGGCGTTCATGTCCGACAGTGGCTTGCCAGAGTTTGCCGCGTCCGATGATCTGACCCTCATGGACGGCATGACCATTGCGGCTGAGCTGGGCATGGTCATGGCGGTCCATGCCGAGAACGACGCGATCACCCGAGGTTTGACGGCACGGTTCCGGGCATCCGGAGGGAAGGATGCCCGGTCATACGTGGAATCGCGCCCGGTTATTGCCGAAACCGAGGCAATCGTGAGGGCGATCCAGCTTGCAGAGGCGACGGGTGTTCGCCTGCATATCGTGCATGTCAGTAGTGGGCGCGGAGCGGCAATCGTCGCCGCGGCGCGGGCGCGCGGGACCAATGTGTCTTGTGAGACCTGTCCGCACTACCTCACCTTCACGGACGAGGATATCGATTTGCTCGGCGCTATCGCGAAGTGTGCCCCACCGGTTCGCAACGCTGAAGAACAGGCGCTTCTCTGGGAGGTTGTCGTTGGAGGCGGGGTCGACATGGTGGTGTCTGATCACTCGCCTGCCCCTCCATCCATGAAGGGTGGTGATGATTTCTTTGCGGTGTGGGGTGGTGTTTCGGGTGTGCAGTCGACGCTTGGTGCGCTACTGACCGAGGGACCAGCCCACGGGTTAACGCTTGCTCGGATTGCGTCGCTGGTCGCTGCCGGTCCGGCGAGCCGCTTCGGTCTTGCGCCTCGCAAGGGACGGATCGCCGTTGGGGCCGATGCCGATCTCACCTTGGTGGCCACGGAAGAAGTCACTGTTCTGGCGCGTTCGGACCTCCATTACCGCCACTTGCAGAGTCCCTACGTGGGCAGGTCCTTTACCGGACGGGTGCAGCGAACAATCCTGCGGGGGATGACGGTTGCGATCGATGGCAAGCCAGTTGGCGAACCCCAGGGACGTCTTGTGCGTCCCGCCGTCCACGCCTGACTTCAGATCGTCCAGAGCCCGAAATGCGGAAACCACACTCGAGGAGTAGAAGCCATGGCCCTGCCACCGACTACCCGCACCTGTATTGGTGCAAGGCACGCGGTAATCACCCCGGAGAGTCATGTCAAGACATCCTTCCCCGGGTGGACCGGCACTCGAACGATCGTGACTATCTCACCGCATATCGGCGCAGGCTTCGTCCAGTACATCGCCGAGATGGCGATGGGGGGGCACGCTGCGCCTCCGCCGGTAGGGGTCGAACGCTTCGTCTTTGTCCTTGACGGAGACGTGAAGTTCCGGTCAGGACACGATGTCCACGAACTGCACGAGGAGGGATTTGCGTTCGCCCCGTCGGGAACATTCACCGGCATGGACGCGGTGACCACGAGTCGGGTGTTCGTGCTTGACCGCCGGGCAATCACCGCGCCACACGGTTCGGAACCGGCATTTGTCGTTGTCTCGCGGTTGGATGAGATTGAGAAGTTGCCGTTTCTTGGGGATCGCCGTGCCCGACTTCAGTCCCTCTTGCCAGACCTTCCGGGGTTCGACATGGCCATGAATGTGTTCACGTTTGAACCGGGTGCATGTCTGCCCTTGGTGGAAAGCCATTACATGGAACACGGGGTGATCTTCCTGCAGGGTGGTGGCATCTACCGTCTGGAGGACCAGTGGTATCCGGTGCAACGGGAGGACCAGATGTGGATGGGACCGTTCTGCCCGCAGTGGTTCGCAGCGGTCGGGAACGAGCCTGCACGGTACCTGTACTACAAGAACGGCAACCGCAATCCACTGCTTGACCTGACAATCGCGCCCGGAGATGCATGATGACTGATCGTGCCACTTCACCCCAAAGCCATCGATCTGCAGGCAGTTCACCGGTCTTCGCTGATGCGAGGCAGGATCAGCCTACGGTGGAGACTGATCGCATTGCGGTCAATACGGGTCGGATGCAGGCACAGTTGGCACGCTTGGCAACGTTTTCCGATGCGCCCCCACCCGCCGTGACAAGGGTTCTCTGGACACCGACAGACCTGGCCGGGCGGGCGTACGTGTCCAGTCTCCTTGAAGAAGTTGGACTGGAACTGCGCACCGACGAGATCGGGACGATCTATGCCAGGTGGTCCGGGTCGGACCCGTCGCTGCCTCCAGTGGCAACTGGCTCGCACGTGGACGCCATTCCGAATGCCGGACTGTACGACGGTTGTGTCGGTGTGATCGGGGCGATTGAGGCAGTGCGGGCTCTTTGTGATGCCGGTTTCGTCCCGACGCGATCGATCGAGATCATCGTATTCGCCAGTGAGGAACCAACTCGGTTTGGCGTGGGATGCCTTGGCAGCCGGCTGATGTCCGGCGCGATGTCACCAGACCAGGCACGTGCCTTGCGAGATGGCGATGGTCTCGGCGTTGAGGAGGCACGCCGTCAGGCTGGTTGGTCCGGGCCCTTGGAAAATGTCCGGGTGGCTTCAGGAACCTATCATGCTTTCTTGGAACTGCACATTGAGCAAGGGCCGGTGCTTGAGCGCCTGGCCGTTCCGATCGGGGTGGTGACCGCGATTGCGGCCCCGGCGACGGTACGGGCGGTGATTACGGGCGAGGGCGGACACGCCGGTGGGTTGCTGATGCCAGAACGGCACGATGCCTTGACCGCTTCGGCAGAATTGGTGCTTTGCGTTGAAGCAGCCGCGCGTGGAACTGGGAGCATCGACACCGTTGGAACCGTCGGGCAGCTGTCGGTCTTCCCTGGGGCAGTGAATGGGGTTCCCTCCGAGGTTCGGCTATCGATAGACGTCCGTGACGTCGATGGGGTGCAGCGGGATGGCGTGCTTCGACGGATTGTTGATGACGCAGCAGGGATCGCCACGCGACGGGGAGTACGCATAGACCTCGAGGTGGTAACGACCGACTTGCCTGAAACCATGCATCCTGAACTGAGGGCTGTCCTGGAGGCAAGTGCAACTGATGCCGGACTGGTAACGCACCAGTTGCCAAGCCGTGCCTACCACGATGCGCTGTTCATGCCTCGAATCTGCCCCACGGCGATGGTTTTCGTGCCCTGCCGGGGCGGGGTTAGCCACCGTCCCGATGAGTTCACTGCCCCTGAAGAGATTGCGGACGGTGTCCGGGTGCTTGCCCATGCCTTGGCAAGGTTGTCTGCATGAGGGTGCGCCGCAAGGCGCGCTTCGTTTCATCGATATACTCCAGATGGGGGCCTGAACGGAGCTTGGGAGGCAGTCAACTGGTGCATCCCGTGGGTGTTTCAATGGAGGAGTGGTGATGAGAACACGGCGTAACCTGTTATCTGGACTGGCAGCCCTGCCGATTTTGGTGGCATGTGGGGGTGATGTGGCTCCGGCCGCGCCCGCAGCGAAGGCCGAACCAACCAAGGCTCCGGCAGCTCCGGCGGCCGCCGCGCCAACGATGGCACCTGCAGCTGCGACCAAGGCGCCCCAACCCACGGCAGCACCCACCAAGGTGTTCAAGGTTGGGCTCGTGACGGACGTTGGCAAGGTCGACGACAGGAGTTTCAATGAGTCGGCTTGGAACGGCGCGAAGGCTGGTGCAGCGGCGATCAAAGGTGAGTCGAAGTACGTTGAGACCCGTGATCCCAATGACTACAAGAAGAATATCCAGCAGTTCGTCTCTGAGAAATACGACGTGATCGTCACGGTTGGGTTCCTTTTGGGCGATGCGACCATCGAGGCGGCGAAAGCCAATCCGATGATCAAGTTCATCGGCGTTGACCAGTTCCAGGAGAAGCCGGTCGAGAACCTCGCCGGACTGATCTTCGAGGAAGACAAGGCCGGCTTCATGGTGGGTGCGCTTTCGGCGCTCGTCTCCAAGAGCGGCAAGGTTGGGGCGGTGCTTGCAACCGATGTCGTGCCTCCCGTTTGGCGGTTCGGCGAGGGTTTCCGTGCCGGTGCGAAGTTCGCCAAGGCTGATGCGGATATCCAAATCGTCTATCACAGCGACGTGGGACCCGAAAAGACCTTCGATGATCCTGAGTGGGGCAAGGCGACGGCACTTTCGATGGCCGACAAGGGTGTCGATGTGATCTTCGGCGCCGGTGGCAAGACTGGAAACGGTGCGCTCTACGGTGTCGCGGAACGCAAGGACAAGGGGGTGTTGGCGATTGGTGTCGATACCGACCAGTACTTCACGGTCCCCGAGGCAAAGGCCGTCCTGCTTTCAAGCGGGATGAAGATCATCGACCAGGGCGTGTCAGATTTGATCAAGGCAGTGTCTGACGGCAAGTTCAAGGGTGGGAACGTAAACGGCAAGGTTGGCCTTGCTCCGTTCCATGATCTTGAACCTAAAGTAAGCGCCGAGGTCAAGACCAAGCTGGAGACCATCCGCAAGGACCTCGATGCCGGCACGCTCAAGACCAACGTCAAGCCGGCCAAGGGGTGAGAACCGTTCCTGGCGATGGATGTCTCCATGCATCGCCGGCGCGCCCATATTGATGCTTCCGGCACGGCGTCTCTTTCGAGGGATGCCGTGCCGGTTTGATTGGCGGGGAAGGTGTACCCACGGTGACACAGGCCGTCAGGGCGCGATTGACCGGCGGGCTGATTCCGTCGCTTGCCATCGTGACGGCACTGCTTATCGGAGGGGTCATCATCTGGGCGTCGGGCCCGAGGCTTGAAGGTCCATGGTTCGGGACATGGTTCGTCGTCGATGCGTATCAGGCCCTGATTGAAGGCGCGTTTGGGTCGCCGGATGCAACCATCGATACGGTCCTCCGCACGGTGCCCTACCTCTTCACGGGATTGGCCGTCATGGTCGGGTTCCGCGGAGGCATGTTCAACATTGGCGCCGAGGGGCAGTTGGCGGTCGGCGCACTTGCGAGTGCATGGGTCGGCTTCACCGTCACCTCACTCCCGTTGGTCATCCACTTGCCCCTCGTGCTGCTCGCCGGCTGCCTCGCAGGTGCCGTTTGGGGCGGCGTCGCTGGCCTGCTGAAGGCGCGAACCGGTGCGCACGAAGTGATCACGACCATCATGCTCAACTACGTCGCTGGGCAACTCGCGGCGTATCTGCTGAACGGAGTGTTGCGGGATCGTTCGCCTTTGAATGTGATCGCGCAGACGCCGAAGGTGGCCGATACGGCACGGTTGCCTGATCTCATTCCGGGCCTCCACAGCGGGGTACTCCTCGTGATTGGTGTCGCGGTGCTGGTGTGGTTTGTCCTGTGGAAGACGACCACGGGATTTGAACTCAGGATGGTGGGGATCAATCCCGACGCAGCGTCGTATGCGGGTGTCAATGTCGTTCGGCGCATGACCTGGGCCATGGGTGTTTCGGGGATGCTTGCGGGACTTGCAGGCGCCGTGCAGGTGGCCGGGGTGAACTATCGAAGCACACTTGGGTTCAACGTGGGATACGGGTTTGACAGCATTGCCATCGCGTTGCTGGGAAGGAACACCGTATCCGGGGTGGTTCTGTCATCGATCCTGTTCGCCGCGCTGCGAACGGGTGCGACGAAGTTGCAATTCCGCACCCAGATCTCAACGGACATCATTTCGGTGATCCAGGCGCTGGTGCTCCTGATGATCGCGGCTGACCAGATCATCAGGTGGATCTACCGGATTGGACCGGAGCAAACCGAAGCAGTTTCGGATGCTGCGTCGACCGCCGCACCTGTGGCAAGTTCGGAGAGTGGCCGGTGACGCGTGGCCGCTTCGCATTCATCATCGGGTGCATAGGCTTGCTCATTGGGGGTGCTGAGGTATTACGGTCGCCAGATGTCTCGGCATCGATTGTCGCGGCAAGCATGTTGGCAACGATGCTGCGGTTCGCGACGCCACTGACGCTTGGTGCCCTTGCCGGTCTGCTTTGCGAACGGAGTGGGGTGGCGAACATCGCCATTGAGGGAATGATGCTCTCGGCGGCGTTCGGGGCGTTCATTGGCGCCGCGGCTACCAAGAACCTACTCTTCGGTGTCTTGGCGGGCATGGCTGTCGGGGTGGCGATGGCAACCCTTCACGCCTGGCTATCGGTGTCACTCCGGGTGGACCAGATTGTCAGTGGCACCGTGATCAACATCATGGCTGCGGGCATCACTGGTTTCCTCTCGACAGAGGTGGTCCGTCGTCAGGCACTGGTCGGGGCAGGTTTGTTGCCAGCGCTTCGAATACCCGTGCTGGCTGACTTGCCAGTAGTCGGGCCGGTCTTCCAGCAGCAACCGATTGCATGGGTAGCGCTCATGCTTGTGCCTCTGACGCACCTAGTCATCTTCCACACACCGTGGGGGTTGCGCCTGCGGTCAGTTGGGGAACTTCCTAGGGCCGCGCACGCGGCGGGGATCAATGTGGTTCGGACCCGGTACACCGCCGTGATGATCGGTGGGGCGATTGCCGGGATTGGCGGCGCATATTTCACTCTGGAATCGATTCCGGCATTCGAACCCCTCATGACGAATGGCCGGGGGTTCATTGCCTTGGCGGCACTGATCTTTGGTGGGTGGACGCCTGCGGGCGCGTGGGCGGCGTCACTGTTGTTCGGGGCGGCAAATGCCTTGCATATCAATGCCCAACAGTTCGGGATTCCAGTCCCCGCCCAGATTGTGGGGATGTTTCCGTATCTACTCACCATTGTCATCCTTGCCGGCGTGATAGGCCGTGTCAGTCCGCCGGCGGCAGTCGGCACCCCATATGAGGTGGACTGAAATGAGTAATCCGGTAGTCGCGACCGCGATGTGGGGCAGGCCATGACCGTGGGTGGGGGCAGCGCGCAGCGAACTCCCACGTCATCACGGGGCTACGTCCTTGAGGCGCGTGGACTGACTAAGCGATACGGATCAGTCATTGCGAACAAGGAGGTGCAGTTCGGGGTCCATCGTGGTGAGATCGTCGCACTGCTTGGTGAGAACGGTGCCGGCAAGACGACGTTGATGAACATGCTTTTCGGCATAACCGCGCCGGATGCTGGAAGCGTGCTGATCGACGGGGAAGCCATCCGACTCCAATCGCCGCGGGATGCACTTGCTCTTGGGATTGGCATGGTGCACCAGCACTTCATGCTTGTCCCGCCGTTCACGGTTGCCGAGAACATTGCCCTGGGTGTCGAACCGTCTCGACGTGGCATTCTGGACTTGAGCGACCTCGAAGCGCAGATCACGGCGCTGGGACGCCGGTTTGGCATCGTTATCGACCCCCGGGCCTTGGTGAAAGACCTCTCGGTCGGGCAGCAGCAAAGGGTCGAGATCATCAAGGCGCTGTACCGTGGCGCGCGGGTGCTGATCCTGGATGAACCGACCGCAGTCCTGACGCCACAGGAGGCGGACGACCTTTTCAAAGTGTTGCGGGGACTTGCCCGCGAGGGAACCGGGATTGTCTTCATCTCTCACAAGCTGCGTGAGGTGCTTGACTTGGCGCACCGGATCGTCGTGATGAGGCGGGGAGAGGTTGCTGGAGAGGTCCTGCCACGCGACGCCACGCCAGGGTCGCTTGCCTCGATGATGGTTGGGCGCGATGTTCTCCTGCGTGTGGAGAAGGCACCATCGGCTCCGGGCAATCCGGTGATCGTAGTGCGTGAACTTGTCGTGAATGATGACCGGCGGGTGCGAGCTGTCGATGGTGTGTCGCTGTCAGTGCGATCTGGCGAGATTGTGGGTGTCGCCGGCGTGCAGGGAAATGGCCAGACCGAACTCGTCGAGGCGATAACCGGGCTTCGGGCGACCCAATCGGGGTCTTTCCTCCTCGGTGAACGTGACTTGACACGTGCGACCGTGCGTGAACGAACAGATGCTTGGCTGGCCCACATTCCAGAGGATCGGCAGCGCCACGGACTTGTGCTTCCGTTCACCGTGGCGCAGAACATGATCCTGAATCGCTATCACCGCTTGCCATTTTCCCGCTGGATGGTCATGCAGGCAAAGGCGATGCGGGATCAAGCGAACGATCTCGTGAGACGGTTTGATGTGAGACCCACGAACCCGGAGGCACCTGTCGGATCGCTTTCAGGGGGTAACAAGCAGAAAGTCATCATTGCCCGCGAATTGTCGCGCGATGTCCGTGCGTTGGTGGCATCGCAACCGACTCGGGGTGTTGATGTCGGGTCGATAGAGTTCATCCACGGAGCGTTGATTGCGTCACGGGATGCTGGAGCTGCCGTGCTGCTCGTGTCAGCGGAACTCGACGAGCTTCTGGCGGTGACGGACCGGATTCTGGTGATGTTGAGGGGAAGAATAGTGGGCGAGGTTGCAACAGCCACCACCACACGCGAGCAACTAGGGCTCCTCATGACTGGCGGAACCACGGTGTCCGCGACGAACTGACAGGTCGTGTCGTGCCGATACAGGCAACAGGTAAGGGCTTGTCCGGTTGACACCAAACTGAGATGGTGCCCACTCAGGATATTGTTCCGTACACTCTCAGCAAGAGCCAAGGCAGGTGGCACCGTGGGCCTCAGGAGTGACGAACACATGAAGCGACGATCAATTGTCCGACTGCCAAAGGCACATTTGCACCTTCACTTGGAGGGAAGCGCAAGGCCGTCCACAATGAAGGAACTCGCCGAACTCGAGGGAATGCCCCAGGCTAACCAGGCGTTCAGCAACCTCCCGGAATTCGTGCAGGCCTACGCCAAGGCCGCAGCGGTTATCAGGCGACCAGAATCCCTGAAGCGTGTTTGCCGGGAACTGGTTGAGGATGAGGCTGCCCAAGGTGTTTGGTACACGGAACCCATGGGTGTTCCGCAATATCTTGGCAACCAACATCCGTTTCGTGGTGCCCAGATCCGCCTGAAGGACTACGACACCGACGGTGCATGGGCCATCATGCAGGAAGGCTTTGCTGAGGGGACCCGCGCGACGGGCACCGAGGTGGGGTTGATGATGGGCATCAATCGTGGTTTCGGCGTCGATGGGACTGTTGAAGCGGCGCGGTTTGCTGCGAGAAACAAGGACAACGGCATCGTTGCCTTCGGGATTGCAGGCGACGAACGGATCCCGCCGGAACCCTTTGCTCCTGCGTGTCACACTGCGCGCGAGGCGGGGTTACTGGTGGTTCCGCATGCTGGCGAGGCAATGGGGCCGGAGAGTGTGTGGGCGGCGATCAAGTCGACATTCCCGCACCGCATCGCGCACGGCGTGCGGGCGGTCGAGGATCCGTTCCTCCTCTCCTACCTGAGCGACCACCAGATCACGTGCGATGTTGCGCCAACCTCTAACCTGCTCTTGGGTGTTGCCCAGGACATTGAGTTGCACCAGTTGCCAAAGCTGATGGATGCTGGTGTTCCGGTCACGTTGAACACTGACGATCAGCTATTCTTCGGCGCCCTGATCTGCGATGAATACCGACTGGTGCGGGATACGTTCCGGTTGACTGACGCACAGTTGGCTGAGCTCGCTCGCGTGAGCGCGCGCGCGTCCGGTGCACCGCAACATGTGAAGCAGCGCATCCTGAACGGGATTGACGCGTGGCTCGCATCCGAACCGGACGAGGACGGCGGGTAATCGTTTTCAGTGGTGCGGATTTGGTGGCGCCAAATCGTCGCCCGGTACCGCGTCATGTTGGATCACCGTGTTCGGAGGGTGTCGGGTGACGACGGCTTCTTTACTGCTCAATGGCATTCCCATTGAACTTGGGGGAACCGATCCGCACGTGACCCTGCTTGATCTTGTCCGCGAACGCGGCCTGACTGGCACCAAGGAGGGTTGTGCGGAGGGCGACTGCGGTGCTTGCACCGTCGTTGTTCGAGAGACTGCGCACCCGGTCCAAGCTACGGACCTCCCTTCCGCTTACCGGGCAATCAACGGCTGTCTTGCGTTGGCAGCGCAGTTGCCCGGCGCTGAAGTCTGGACCGTGGAAGGTATCGTTGACACCGGGCGGGGGGGCGTCAGGGCGGAAACTGAACTCCACCCCGTTCAGGAAGCAATCGCTACCACTGGCGGTTCGCAGTGCGGTTATTGCACGCCTGGCTTCGTGATGACCATGTTTGCGTCGTATTACTCGCCATTGGTGACAGACACGCAGTCTGGCGATCCCGGTGGGGAGGTTCTCGCGGGAAACCTGTGTCGCTGCACGGGATATCGCGCGTTGCGCGCGGTGGCGACACTGACGTCTGGCTCCGGGTCAAGCGAACGTTCGGAACCCACCGATCGCTTCGAAAGACGTCTGCACGATCCTCTGGTGGGTACGGTGACGGTTGGGTTGGGTTCGGCTGTCGTTACGTATCGACCGGCGACGCTTGCAGAAGCCATTGCCCACCGGGCCAGTGAGCCTGGTCTGCGCGTGATTGCTGGGGCCACCGACGTGGGGGTTGAAATCACCCGGGAGTTTAGAAGGTATCCGGGCATTCTCTCGCTGGACGCCATCACCGATCCAGTCTTCTCGACCTGCTCCCGTGCCGTGGGGAGCATCACGATTGGCGCCGGGGTGACCATGACTGCCTTGGAGGACTTCCTGCGGGATGGCGGGTTGCCATTGGCCGGGCAGATGCTGCCGTGGTTCGCGTCGCGCCAGATCAGGAACCGCGCGACGGTCGGTGGCAACCTGATGACAGCGTCGCCGATCGGTGACATGTCTCCGGTCTGGCTCGCACACGATGCGGTCGCGTTGATTGGGGGATTGTCGGGCATCCGTGAAGTTCGGGTGGCGGATTTGTTCGTGGGCTATCGGCAGACGGTGGTCGGTGCGGACGAACTGCTGGTTGCGCTGCGGGTTGACGACGACGTGGTGCCTCCTGGCGGGCGACGTGTCGCGTGGGTGCGGAAAGTTGCCCGACGCAACCGGGTTGATATCTCCACGGTGGCCGGGGCGTTCCTGATGGTTCTCGATGACTGCGGGACGGTCGTTTCGGCACGTCTCGCGTATGGAGGTGTTGCGGCGACCCCGGTGCGCGCCGTGGGCGCCGAGGATGCGCTGATCGGCGCGGAGTGGCGCGACGGCGATGGCTGCGTCGCGGAAGCCCGTGGCCGACTGGGATCCGCGTTTGCGCCACTCTCGGATCACCGGGGGTCGGCGTCTTACCGGCAACGTCTGATCACGGGTCTGTTTGACGCATGCCTTGCCGAGACGGCAGTTGGAAGCGATCAAAGAGGTGTCTGACACGATGACTCGGGTGGTCGGCCGGCCGACTCCGCATGAGGGGGCCCGGCTTCATGTGACCGGACAGGCCCGGTATACCGACGATCTGCCACTCCCTCCGGGTTCATTGCACGGATGGCCGGTCACGTCGCCACACGCGCACGCACGTGTTGTGGCAGTTGACGCCTCCGAAGCAACCACCATCCCCGGGGTGGTCACGGTCCTCACGCGCGAGGATGCGCCGGGCGAGAACAATTCGGGACCGCTGCGGCATGACGAACCCCTCTTCCTCGGTGGCGGGGATGTTGCCATGTATCACGGACAGGCTGTCGCGTGGGTGCTTGGCACGTCGGTTGAGGCGGCGCGACAGGGCGCAGGCCGGGTTGTGGTGACCTACGAGATACTCGACGCAATTTTTGATCCCGCCGATGCGATCAGGTTAGACAGCGTCCACACCGGTCCGCAGTGGATCCGCCGTGGAGATGTGGATGCGGAGTTGATGAGGGCAGGTGACGCGGGTCACGTGATTGTGAACGGTGAATTCCGTATGGGTGCGCAGGACCACTTCCCGCTGGAGACCCACGTCTCGGTTGCCCTGGCCGACGAGGACGGCCGGATGTTGGTCCACAGTTCTACCCAGCATCCATCGGAGACCCAGGCCATTGTGGCGCACGCCCTTGGGGTGTCGCTCAACGACGTGGTAGTGCAGTGCGTCCGGATGGGTGGTGGGTTCGGAGGCAAGGAGACGCAAGCCAATGCCTGGGCGGCGGTGGCGGCGATCGGGGCGTGGAAGACCGGGCGGGCGGTGAAGGTGCGCCTGGACCGGGACCGTCACATGATCCTGACTGGCAAGCGTCATCCGTTCCTCGCGCGGTACCGGGTGGTCGTCAGTCGGTCGGGTGACTTCCGCGCGCTTGACCTCGAACTGTATGCCGACGGTGGGTGGTCACTCGATCTGTCCGACGCCGTGCTTGGCCGGGCAATGTTCCATTCTGACAACGGGTATTTCTTCCCGGCGATGCGCGTCCGCGGGCAGGTGCTCAAGACCCACAAGACGTCACAGACTGCATTCCGGGGGTTCGGCGGGCCTCAGGGATTGGCGGTCGCCGAGGAGATAACCGATTGCGCGGCGCGGGCGATTGGGATGGACCCGCATGATGTGAGGACGCGCAACTTGTATCGCGGATCGGGCGAGACCAACACCACCCACTATGGGCAGGAGATTGGTGACAACCGGCTCGCGACCATCTGGGAGGGAGTACAGGCCTCTGGAGAGTTTGTTTCGCGACGCGAGGCAATCAGGGCGGCGAATGACCTGGGTGGTGGAGTGCGCCGAGGCATTGCGATCACGCCGGTCAAGTTTGGCATCTCTTTCACGACGACGTTCCTGAACCAGGCGGGTGCACTTGTGCTGATCTACAGTGATGGAAGTGTGCAAGTCAACCATGGCGGCACGGAAATGGGACAGGGGCTGCAGGTCAAGATGGCGCAGGTGGCGGCTGAGGTTCTAGGTGTGACGCTCGAGTCCGTACGGATGATGCCAACGCGCACGGACAAGGTGCCGAACACATCGGCCACGGCGGCGTCATCCGGGTCCGACCTGAACGGTGGCGCCGTTCGCGATGCCTGCCTGACATTGCGCGGGCGTCTTGCTCCTGTGGCGGCACAAATCCTGACGACGGCTGTCTCACCCGCCGTGCATGCCGATGATGTCGATTTCGGTGAGGGGCAGGTCTGGGTGCGGTCGAGACCGGATCACCGCGTGACCTTTGCCAGCGTCGTGCGGGCGGCCTACATGGCGCGGGTCGGGCTGTCGTCCACTGGGTATTACCGGACACCGGGCATCTGGTTCGACAAGGCATCAGGACGTGGGAAGCCGTTCCACTACTACGCCTGTGGCGCGGCGATTGCGGAAGTCGAGGTGGATGGGTTTACCGGACAGATGCGTGTCCTGCGGGTGGACATCCTCCATGACGTTGGGTCGAGCCTGAACCCATTGGTTGATATCGGGCAGGTTGAGGGAGGCTTCATTCAGGGAATGGGGTGGGTCACGATGGAGGAGGTGGTGTGGGGCAGCAATGGGCGCCTTCTGACGCATGCCCCAAGCACGTACAAGATCCCTGCTTCCACTGATGTACCCGGAGACTGGCGCGTGACCTTGCTGCCCCGGGCGGCACAACCCGGTGTGATCTACGGAAGCAAGGCGGTTGGTGAGCCGCCGTTCATGCTTGGCTTGTGCGTGCGCGAGGCAATCCGGGATGCGGTCGCTTCTTTCGCACCCCGTGGTTCGCATCCGGAACGGGTGGCGTTGGGTTTGCCTGCGACGGGTGAGGCGATTCTCGACGCGATCGACGCTGTTCGCGGATAAGTCTGTTGCGCCCGATGGCGCTTGCGGGTGCCGAAACGGATGCCGGGCTTCGCCCCACCCCACCGCTCCTGATTGCAATGCGCTTCGCTCTCGCCACCCCACCGCTCCTGATTGCAGTGCGCTTCGCTCTCGCCACCCCACCGCTCCTGATTGCAGTGTGCGCTTCGCTCTCGCCACCCCGTCGTCTCACCTGATGCGAATGCGCCCTTGATACGTGTCTGCGAGGGAGGCCCCATGGCTGACCGTGAGGTCAGCGGTCGCGGCGGGCAATTGCGGCGAGGTAGGCCCGCTCGGCCGCGGGCGCAAGCGTGTCCCAACCGAAGTGATCCTTCGCACGCGCGCGAGCATGATCACCAATCGTCTGACGAAGGCCGGCATCTGTGAGGCAAGCGATCGCGGCAGACGCCATCGCCTCGGTGTTTCCCGGCGTAACGAGTATCCCGGAGACATTCGGGACGATGTAGTTCGATTGCTCACCAGTTGCGTCGGCGATCACCGGGATGCCGAGACGCAAGAGTTGCAGTAGCTTGACCGAACACTTGGCGCGGTTGGCGAGGTTGTCGTCGGCGGGGGCAATGGCGACGTCTGCAAGTGAAAGGATCTCCGGTAGTGCGTCGGGCCGTTGCCATCCCGCCAGGTGCACCGCATCGGACAGGCCTCGCGTTCGTGCTTCCGTTGCGAGGTCACGCTCCTGGTTGAATTTGCCGGCGCCGACGACAAGAAGCATGGCGTCGGGAATGGCTTTTCGGATGCTGATCAGCGTTTCGAGGGCGCGGGTGGGGGCGAACTCGAAGAAGCGCGTGTAAAGCAGGATGATTGGCCGTGGTTGGATGCCGAGGCGTGCGCGAACCTGCTCGCTGCCGGACTTTGCGTTGCTGCCGGGCGAGTCCTGATGCACGTACGCTTCACTCGGCCACCAATTGGGGTAGTCGCGGTCGTCCAGTCCGTTCGGGAGATATTCGACGCTGGAGGTGGGTTGGCCGAAACCCCATGCCTGTGTCTGCAGGGTTTGGCTGGCGACGGTGACGGCATCGGCATTTGTGATCCCCCATCGTTCTTGCGCATTGACGACTTGTCGCTGCCACCACGGATAGGCTTCGTAGTCGTTCCATCCACCGTCACCTTCCCAGTCGTCGGTATCAACCACGATTGCCGGTGGGCGCGCGAGATTGCGAACACGCTGATAAGCAAACAAGATGAGGTGGGTGAGGCCAGTGACAGCCTTTGGCTTGAACAGATGGATGACGTCGGGGCGGGTTGCAAGGGACGCGCGAACGGTTTGCATGGCGAGGATCGGTTGGGCAAGGGCTTGGAGCGGACTTGCCTCGGAGATATGCCCGTGAACGCGCATCGACTGGATGCGGACGCCATCGATGATCTCCTCACGACCCCCCTCTGAGGGATTGTCGTAGGGTGGAATGATCACGGTGACGGTGTGCCCACGCGACGCGAGGGCGCGCGCAAGTGGGATGGTGCGGGCGCTGGATGTTGCCTTTGGTTGGCGGGCGAACGGTGCTACCAACGTGACGCGCAGACGTGGCATGGTGGGCGTCACGACAGTTCTCCGTCCTGGCCCGGTGACGGAACGGGAGGTCGAGGACGCCGATCCTCCGCCACCCCATCGCCCCTGATTCCAATACGCTTCGCTTTCCAGGGAGCTTCGCGTGCGACCTCTGGATCATCCGTCGATGCAATGAAGAGGGCGGTCAGGTGTGTGTCGTCGTCCGGGATGCGCGTGGTCGCGACATCTTCGCTTGGTGGCCGTTCCCGGGGTATTGCGTCGGGATCCACGGTCGCGCGGGCCCGCTCCGCTGGCACGGTCGGCGCAGGCAGGTGGGTGGCTTCGACCCGCCCCGTCGCCCCTGATGGCGATACGTTTCCGTTGGCCCGCCCTGCTTCACCAGAGTTAGCCGCGGTACGCTCGGCCCGCCCCACCTGATCTGGATAGCCCTCACCCGGACCAGACAAGGGACGTGATGGAGGCCACTGCCGACGGGAGGTGGCCGTCCACGGGATCACCATGATCACCACTGCGAGGAGTGCGGAAACGACTGAAATGGTGAACCCGGTTTCGGCGCTGGTTTGACGGAAACGCATTTCCACGACGTGCTGACCAGCAGGGACGGGGAGTGCACGGAAGAGGACGTCGGCGCGCCAGACCGGCACGTCACGTCCGTCAATGGTTGCGGTCCATCCGGCGAAAAACGAATCTTGAACCGTGAGGATTGCCTGCACGGGCGTGTCGACGCGGATCATCAGATATTCGGCGGTTTCGGCTTCGATGACGACGGCGCCGCCCGAGAAGGTTATTCCAGTCGCACGGGTCGTCTTGGCAATGCTTTCGTGCTCGGCTTGGGAGAGGTAGCCGGCATAGGCGTTACGTCCAAGGAACCGCCAAACGGCGTCTCTCCAAGGTCGGAGACGGGTTCTCCAAGCGGGTTCATTGGGATCGCTCACTGGTGCCGTCTCGAGCACGACGCTGTCATCGCCCTCCGATGCATCGCGCAGGTAGTTGAGTGCCTCGGCAGCCGATGGTCGGATGACCGCTTTCGAGACAAGCCGGACACGCAACGGAGGCTCGAGGAGGCGGTAGACCTTGACATCAGACCGATGCACCAGCTGTAACCCGCCACCGTGGATGAGGCTCGCCGGCCACGACTGGCCGTCACCGATCACCGAGAGTGCGTGAAGCGTTGACGCTTGGGTGTCGGTTGGGACTAGTCCGGTCGCTTCGTGGGTGTACGTAAAGGACGCGAGGGTGGTGTCTTGATTTACCGATACGGGAAGCCGGACGAGGTACATGCTGGGTTTGGCAGGGTCAGTCCCGGGCAACGGCGTGACAGTGGCAGCACTGGCGCCGGTGCCAGTCGTCTCTGGCGTGACCGTGAAGCGTCCGGTCCAGAGTGGTGCATCTCTGGCGTCGCGTGCGGTGATGGTCATGGTCGTGACCCCAAGCTCGGTGGTCGCTCTGGACACAATCATTCCGATCGCCCGAACGTCACGCATCGGTGGGCCGGGGGCGGCCGGTCCGACGATTGAGGCGGTCAGGGATGCGGGCGCCGAACCTTGGGGAAGATCGGCGCGTGCCAGGACTGACGGGAGAGCGAGGACCGGTGCTGGGATGTTGACCGGACTGCCAGTGCGCACGGTGAGAGTTGCGTCGGCATCGTAGTAGACGCCGTCAATCTGTCGGTCGTCGATGGTGTCGCGAACGACGTATGAGACGCCCAACTGGCGCAGGCGGAAGAGGGACGGCAGGGTTGGAACCAAGTCCCGACTGAGTTGGTCGCGCAAGAGGCCGTCGGCCTGGTTGCGTTCGGGTGGAACGATGAGCGACTTGAAGTCGACGTAGCGTCGGAACGGAAGAACGCCACCATCGTATCCATCCACAACGGGAACCTTGAATACCATTGGCAGATTGGGGTTGAGGGTGTCCTTGTATTTGGTGTTGATGAGGCCGGCCCCGACGCCTCGCAGGCCAAGCAGTGCGCCGTGGTCGCCTTGGATAAGTGGTGCGTCGTAAGGTTGGTACCCGGTGCGCGCCACCGCAAGGACACGACCGGGGGGCAGGTTGTCCCGAAGGGCATCAATGACGGGGCGGCTGTCGGTGTATACGCCGGGCGGGTTTGGGTTGTTGTATTCGAGGGTTGTTGCCGATGCCCAGAGTTCGGCGATCGTGGCGACAGAAATCAGGATCACCCCCAGGCGCGACGGTGCGGTTGCGAGGGCGATGAACGTGAGGACGACGGCGCCCGTTCCGAGGGCGGCCCACACCACTATGAGTTGCGGTGCGGTTTCCTGGGAACGGACGTGCTGTGCTGGCCACAACAGGGTTGCAGCACCGCTCGCGACGAGAACTGCAATGAGCAGTCGGCTTGCGGCGATGAGCCGGTACCACGGACGTGGCGCCGGGGCACCATGGTGGTCTGGGCCAGGCGACTTCAGGAATGAGAAGCCGGCGCCGGCGACGATGGAACCCGCGAAGGTTGTGAGGAAGAGCCAGCGGGCCGGCACGCGGAAAAGGTTCATGCCCGGCAATGCAAAGATCCGCGAATAGATGGGCGTGTGATTTCCGAGGGCAAGCAGGAGTGAGACGAGCCCGAGGAGTGTGAAAAAAAGGATTGCCGGGTGGCGGGCACGGAATGTAACGCCGCAGAGTACCAGGATGAACCCCATGAACCCGAGCCATCCTAGGTACTCATTGCTCGTTGGTGTGGCCAATCCGAAGGTAGGCAGCAGCCCGACGAAGAGTTCTCTCGGCGGAAGCGAGAAGGCGACGGCCTCACCCAACGGCATGCCACCCGCGCGTATCGAAGCGGCGGTCAATTCGGTGGTTGGCAGTGTCTGCAGGGCACTAAGACCGGCAGCGATGCCTCCGGACAACCCCAGCAGTCCGGTTGTCCATGCTGCGTGCCGGAATGCAATGCGGCGCCGGACCCATTCGCCACCCCATCGCCCCTGATCGAAATGCGCTTCGCTTCTCCCACCCCATCGCCCCTGATCGAAATGCGCTTCGCTGGCGGTGCCGCCGCCAAGCTGTCCCTGCTGGATTGGTGCGGTGCCTTCCGTGCGGTTCCGGGGTCGGTCGGCAAGTATCGCCCTGACCCAAGTGCCGAGCGGATCTCGTGCCGGCGCGCGCGCAGGGAGGGCGAGGGTCCACCCAGCGACGCCAATCCTGAAGACCGCGTAGGCGCCGATCGCAACGACGGTCATGTAGCTCTCTTGGGCATGCCCGGCGAGCAACTGGATTGCGAGTATGACGCCGGTTGCCACGGCCCACCGAAGTGAGTGGCTTCGCAGTGCGTAGTGCAGGGTGAGGCAGGCAAGTGGCAGCCACACGGCGGCATTGAGTTGGTTGAGGTGCCCGACTTGGGCACCAATGAACCCGGAAAACCCGTACAGGCAACCGGCAATCCCGGCACTCCACCAATCAAGATCAGCCATTCCCCGGGCAGCAAGGGCGGCGAACCATGCGGCGAGGAAGAAGTGCACCGCTACCGATGCGTTCATGGCGAATGGGGCGGGAAGCACCAGAAACAGGACGTGCAATGGATAGAAGACCGCACTCTGGAGGTTGGAGAGGAAGGGAACTCCGAAGTAGATCCACGGGTTCCAAAGGGGGATCCGACCGTCGCGCAATGCTTCGGCCGCGAAGGCCCGGTACGGGTACATGTAGGTCATCGTGTCGTACCCGATCACGACGAGGCCAGTGAAGATGAGCTTCCAGGCGAAGAGGACGGTGGTGGCGAGGATGGCAAGTGCCAGTGCCAGTGGTGCGACGTGTCGGCCCATGTTCGTCACCAGTAGTTGAACGCGTGTGCGTGTGGTGCGTGGCGGTTGACGTCGGGGCCGAGACGGTGGCCTGGCGCATTGCGATGCGGGCCGGGATGACTGCGGACCCGCCTGCCGACGGGTGCCCCCACTTCGCCATCCGATCGCCCCTGGGTGCAATACGCTTCGCTGCGGTCCGATGCGGGCATGCGTGCCACCACAGGGGGGCCTAGGGAGCCGGCCCCGTGTTGGATCACAATTCGTTCGCGAGTAGGATCGCCTCGGCGACCTCCCGCATGGACTTCCGGGCGTTCATGGAGAGCTTCTGGATCTTGCGAAACGCCTCGGCCTCCTTGAGACCTTGGGTGTCCATCAGGAGACCCTTCGCCCGCTCGACAACCTTTCGCGTCTCGAGGGACTCATGGATGTCGTGCAATTCGCCCTGGATGGAGCGGAACTCCCGGTACCTCGCCAGTGCGACCTCTATGGCTGGCGCCAGATCGCTCTCGCGGTATGGCTTCACCAGGTATCCCACGACGGCCGGGGCATTCCGGGCTCGCTGGATCAGTTCCTGCTGCGAGTACGCGGTGAGAAGCAGCACGGGGGCAATCAAGTCCGCCGACAGTTCCTGAGCAGCATCGATGCCGTCAAGGTCGGGCATCTGGATGTCCATGATGACGAGGTCTGGACGGAGTTCGCGAGCGAGGTTCACGGCGCTTCTGCCGTCGCCGGCTTCACCGACAACCACATAGCCGAGAGATGTCAGCATCTCCTTGAGATCCATCCGGATGATGGCCTCGTCATCGGCAAGCACGATTCGTACGGACATCGTCGGTTTCCGCGTCTCCGGGGGCGTCTGGTGCGAAAGCGCACAGCGCCCCCACCGCATCGCCCCTGAGTGCAATACAACTCGCCTTCAGAACGGCCGGATGGCGAAGAATGGTAGCCATGGCTTCGGAGACGCGTCAACCGTTGATTGACTCCCGTTCCGATCAGGTGCTACGGTACTTTGCGATAATGGCGCAAAACGTACAGCGATGGCTGCTTGACCGGGAACGGTTCGCTTGGGCGCGGGAACACGTTCCGGAGCGCAAGTGGTTCCAGATTTCCAAGTATTTCCCCGGATATGTCCTGCGCCGGCAGATGGTGTACATCGACGCCGAGACCGGTGATGTGATCGGTGCGCAGGGTGGCGAGCAGGTGCCAGATGGCAGGGTGTTTCTTTACGGCTATGACGTCCAAGCCTTTTGCGGGATTGACGTTCCTGGTCTTGAGGACGCGATGACGGCGAAGCCCCCGTCGCGGCTGGCCGCCCGCGGTACATCCGGCGACGTGAAGGCGCCCGCAAAGTCGGGCGAATGAACTCCTCGGCCACCTGCAGTTTTGGCTTGGCGTGTGCGATTCGAGGGATATCCCGATGAGTGACCAGAACCGTTCCCGGTCAGGCGGGTCGATGAAGCCGACCGTGCCTGGTTCCATGAAGGGTGACCACCGCGACTATTCGTTGATCGAAGGTGGCGCGTCGCCGAGTCCGGTTGCGTCCATCTTTGTACTGGCGAGTTTTTGTTGCTTTGTCATTGCTGCTGTCGGGGGTAGAACACTTGGTCACCTGGAACTCGACCTGTGGTGGTCGGGTGGTCTTGCGATGCTCATCGGGCTTGGCTTGGTGACACTGGTCGCACCAGAAGCATGACGATTGCGGGGCTGGCCCGGCGTTCACCCGTCTATCCCGGTTGATGCCGACCCGTGGTTGAGCCGTAGAGATGAGGCGGTTTCTGCGCTGCAACCGTGTCTTGAGGGGCAGAGGCGATGGTCGGGGAGAGAGGACTTGAACCTCCGACCTCAGCGTCCCGAACGCTGCGCGCTACCAGGCTGCGCCACTCCCCGCACTGCGCCGGTGGGACCGGTCGCCACGTCCGATGGATTGCGCCATCAGCGTGTCGCCGACTATAGGTCGCTGATGGGTCGGGCGTCAAGTGCTCATGCTCCGGGGTTGGGCGCAGGACGGGTTCCGACAGCAGGAACGTGGTCGCGCCGGAGACTGGTGGCCGGGGTAGCGGGTCTCTTTGCGCTGGCGTCGTGCGAGTTCGGTGGGCTCGGCTCACTCGGGTCTGGGGGATCCGATGGTGAACCGCGACTGATCTTCGGGTCTGGAGGTAGCCTCGTCCAGTTGTCGGCTGATGGGCGGTCCCGGAAGGTCGTTCTGGCGGTGCCGTCGGGAGCAGTCGCACGGGACCCGGCATGGTCGCCCGATGGCAAGCAAGTTGTCTACGCCTACACGCCGCCCATCACCGTCTCGCGCGGTGCGTCGCCGGCGCTGATCCTGCCTGTGACCGATCTCTGTCTGCTGGATGTCGCAACGGGAACCACGCGCCAACTTCTCGTCCACGAACGTGAGGGTGGCGCATACGACCGCCCGACATGGTCGCTGGATGGTCGTACGGTGTATGCGAACCATGTTGCGCCGGTCCTCGATGGACCGGTTGTGCGAGACACCATCGAGGAAGTCGTGCGCGTTGCCGTTGGATCGGGAGTGGCGACCCCGGAGGTTGTGGTGACCGGAGGCTTGGATGGGGCGCTGTCACCGGACGGTCGGCACCTGGCATGGGTTCGGCGAACAATCGACGGGCGCACCATTGAGGTGGGGAAAATGGATGGGACAGGTGCACGGACGGTGGTCTCACCCAGGTTGGCAGACAACGCATCGTGGCCGCGGTTTTCGCGTGACGGGAGCAAACTGGTCTTTTCGGCGGCGAGTCCGTTCACGCCGGTGCCGACGGTTACTCCACTGCCTCGTCGCGCTTGGCTAGGTGCAAGGACTGCGTCAGCGAGCGGGCGGGCGCACGGGGTGCCGATGGACGTGTTTACGGTTGGGGTGGATGGCAACGGGTTCAGCCGACTTACGACATTGGGCGAGGACAGTCCATCGGCGTCGTGGTCACCAGATGGAACCAGACTAGCTGTCGTGTCAGGTGGCGGTGTTTACGTCCTGACCCCATCGTCCAACGACCTCCGGGTAGCCGATGCCGCTGGTGGGCACGGTGCCATCGACTGGCGGTGACGCGGGGTGTCCCGGTTGCGATCTGGTCTGAAGTGGTTCTCGTTCCACGTTTTCGTTGACAGGTTGCGCCGGAATGTGCCATAACTCGGGGACATGAGTTCGGTCATCAAGAAGCGTCGGCGCAAGATTTCGCGTCACAAGTACCGCAAGCGTCTCAAGCGCGAGCGTCACAAGCGCAAGTGAGCGTACCGTCTGGGAAACCAGGCGAAGCCGCACCAGGAAACGAGGCACGTCCATTCCAATGGGTGTGCCTTGGTGTTTCCGTCAGTCGTGATCAACGTCTCCGTGGTGCAGCGGTCCGTCAGGTCACTCGGGTATGATGGGTGCGTCAGATGGGTGAGACGGGCGACGTTTTCGATGAGCGGTTCAATTTTCGGCTTGAAATACCCGGACCGGATGACGATTTTGCGGACAGGCCGGGTGAGCCCCATGCCCCCAAAAGCAATCGCAGCCGTGGTCGGCGCACGATTGATGGCGAGAGATTGCCGGCTTCTCTCACACTGACCGGCATACCGGTACTTCGTCACCCAACATTGGTATTCGCCTTCGAGGGTTGGAATGACGCGGGAGAGGCGGCCTCGACGGCAGCACGGTTGATCGTTTCCCAACGCGATTGTGATCGTTTCGGGTGGGTTGATGCGGAGGAATACTTCGTGTTCACCGAGACGAGACCGGTGGTCAAGCCTGCCCGTAAGGGGCGTCGGCGACAGATCGTCTGGCCAACCGTCGATTTCTTCACGTGTGTCGATCCGTCTGATGCACCCGAGGCGCGCGACCTTATCGTCGTGCTCGGAACAGAGCCAGACCTGCGTTGGCGCCAGTTCGCCGACGTCGTTCTAGACGTGGCGAGGCGCATCGGCGTTGAACTCGTGGTCGGTCTAGGGTCGCTGAATACGGACATTCCGCATACTGTGCCTCCGCATGTGTCGAAGTCGGCGACCAACCAGGAACGACACCCACTGTTGCGCGCGCACAAGTTCGTCGCCAGCAAGTACCGTGGTCCTACCGGGATTGTGGGTGTCCTGACTTCGCGGTTCGCGGAACGAAAGTATCCGGTGCTTTCGATCTGGGGGCATGCGCCTCACTACATCTCTGCCAGTCCGAACCCGGTCGTCGCGTCACGCATGTTGCAGGAACTTGTCCGGATGGTTGAAGTCTCCCTTGATCTCCAGACCATCGAAATTGCAGCGACCCGGTTCGGTGACCAGGTTCGCGAAGCAGTCTCGCGCGACCCTGAGGCAATGGAGTACGTCCGAGAACTCGAGCGCCAATACCGCGAAGGTCAGGGCGACGACGATGACGACGATGACGGCCCAGCGGTGGTGAGCGAAGAGTTGCCAAGTGGTGCGGCCATGGTCGACGCACTTGAGGAGTTCCTTCGCCGCCGTCACCGCCCACCGTCTGGCTCCGGTCCCTCATCTGCCTGATTGGCGTTGGGTGCTGGTCTTGTTTCAAGTTCCTTGTGCGTCCCCGTTGCAGCGTCACGAAGACGCCGTATCCTGTCAGGCAGGGTCCGCGCGTTCACAGCGTTGTCACGGGCCTGATTGTCCGACGGGTCATCAACCCGGCCGGCAGGGAAGGTAGACAGTCATGGCCCGGATCCGTCCAACACTGCATGGCTCGCAACTTGGTGGGGGCAATCTCTCGTTTGCGGAAAAGGTCGTTCTTGCGGGTCGGACTGGCTATCCGGCCGTCGACTTCAGCCTTGCTGAGGCGCATGCCTACGGTGACAACACGAAGGTTCGCCACCTTCTTGATGCAAACGGCGTCGTGCCCGGGACAATCGGCGGTGTTGTTCGCGCAGGCGTCTTTTCCCCAGAGGAAGATTTCGCAAATGCGCTCGAACACGTTCGGGCGCTCACCGCGGATGTCGTGGCACTTGGTGGCAGTACCACTGGAGGCGGGATCAACCGGTTCGCTGCCATGCCGAAGGCCGAAGCGTGGCCGATTGCCGTCGACCGCCTCAAGCGTATGGATGCTGCGCTCGATGGCACTGGGGTCCGGATTGGGCTCGAGTTCCTCGGTTGCCCGGTTTACAAGCCGGAAACGATTACCCACTGGACGTCACGCGGCGAAATTTACCCGTTCATCCAGTCCCTCGCCGAGACAAATGAAATCCTTCACGAGGCGAAGTCACGGAATGTCGGCATCACACTCGACTCGTACCACTGGTACGGGTCCAATGGAACGATTGCCGAGATTCGTGAAACTCCAGGCGAATGGATAACGTTGTTGCACATCAATGATGGAAAGTCAGATGTGGCGAGACATGAACTCCATGACTTTGACAGGATCATGCCGGGCGAAGGGAACTTCCCCTTGGCCGACTGGTTGTCAGCGATCAGTCACACGGGTTTCGATGGCTTTGTCGCGCTTGAGGTGCTTGGCCCCCGCATGGCGGGAGTGGCGCCGGAGGCATACGCCAGTGCGGGCCTTGACAGCCTACGACCGATTTACGCCAAGACAGGGCTTTCACTTACCTAATTGGACTTACGCTCCGACCGTCAACGGCGTTCGTCGGTCGGGGTCTGGTTGCGGTACGGAATGCCAATCTATGGGGGTTGAAAATGGCAGATCAGGAACAGCCAGGTCACACCAGTGACGGGGATAAGCCACTTTTGGGATCGGTGACTGCGCGCCGGGGCATCCTGGCGAGTGCGGTTGCGGGCGTGGCGCTGGTTGCGTGCGGTGGCGACACGGCGCCGCCGGCACCGGCTGCACCAGCCGCCAAGGCAGAACCAACCAAGGCACCGACCACTGCACCGGCTCCGACCTCCGCACCGGCACCGACCGCCGCCCCAGCGGCGAAGATGGTTCCGACTGTCATCAGCGCTCAGACCGAACTGCAAGTCTGGCTCAATGACCACGGTCCGGACGTGCAGAAGTGGTGGGATGACGAATTGGTGCCAGCGTTCAAGAAAGAACAGCCGAACATCAAGGTCGTGATCAAGTGGGAGACCTGGACTGGAGTTGCCGATCGTCTGAACGCGGTGATGGTTGCTGGTTCCCTGCCGGACGTGTTCACGGGTGGTGCGGAGTGGGTTGGGTCGATGGCTGGCAAGAAAATGGCTCTCGACATCTCACCGTACGTGAAAGTCTGGGGTGAGTCGTCCGACTTCACCGAACCCGCGATGAACGCCACGATGTCCGGTGGCAAGAATTACGGTGTCCCAGTCACGTCCGATGCGCGTGTGCTGGTCTACCGGAAGGACCTGTTCCGTGCGGCTGGACTTGATCCCGAGAAGCAGCCGACCTCGTGGGAGGAGCTCCTTGACTGGGGACGCCGTCTCACCAAGACCGAGGGTGACAAGATCGCGGTGTCCGGGTACGGCATGACAACCAACTGGTCGTCGTGGTGTGCGTACATGTACCAGGCCGGCGGCGACTACGTGACGGCCGATGGCGCCAAGGTCACCGTTGACACGGCAGCGGCTCAGGATTGGGGCCAGTTCATCTGGGACGTGTTCAACAAGTACAAGCTTGCCGATCCAAAGGGACTGGCGGGAGCCTTTGAGACAGGTCAGCAGGCCATGACCGAGGCGGGACCGGGTGTTGGTCTGGCGATGCAGAAGAATGGCGGTCTTGAGAATCTCGGGATTGCCGCTCCGATCAAGCGCAAGTCGCAGCAGACCGCTGTGTTCACTAACTGGCTTTGCGTTGGCGCACAGACCAAGGTGCCGGATGCGTCGTGGAAGTTCGTTGAGTTCTACACGCGTGCGGCGAACATGCAGAAGTTCCATGAATTGCGGGGTTCACCGCCTCCGCGCAAGTCACTGCAGTCGCAGGCATACGTGAAGGACAACCCGGTGTTCCGGCGGTTCGGCGAGATTGCTGGGCAGTATGGACGCGCCTTCACACCGTCATGCGCGTGGACAGACTTCAGGCAGCAGCTGATCAACTTCAACAAGGAACTTGCGGAGAAGCAGCGCACGGCCAAGGATGTGCTCCCGGAACTTGGTCGTGACATGACCAAGGCGCTGGGTGATTGCTCCAAGTAGCGTCGTGGACCCAGCTTGACCATGCTATGGGTGGCGGACTGGTTGCCGGTTTGCCACCCACTATCTTCGAAGCTGGACCAGAGGTATCAGCGAGTAAAGATCGTTCCTCGCACGTAGTCGGCATCGTCACTCGCGAGGAATGCAAGGACCTTCGCAACGCCGTCCGGCGATGCTAGGTGGGCGCTTGCAAGGGCAGCTTCGGGGTCGTGGCCGGACGCGATCGCACCGTCACGCACATTGTCGCGCTTCATGGGTGTGTCAATCGAACCCGGACAGATTGCGTGGATGCGGATGTTCTGCGGAGCGAGCCGGGACTCGAGGACCATGACCATGCCGTGTACCGCGGCCTTGCTGGTTCCGTAGGCAATTGACGAACTGCCACCCTTGACGCCCGCGCCCGAGGCGATGCAAAGGATGACACCACCACCGGTCAACGCGATTTTCGGCGCGCAGTGCTTGACTGTCAGGAAGCTTCCGCGGACATTGACATCCTGCACCCGCTCGAAGGTTTCCAGGGGGAAGTCGTCAAGTGGGACGAACGCCCCTTGCAGGATCCCGGCACAGGTGACTAGACAGTCGACGTGACCAAATGCCGCCACCGCGTGTTCGGCGAGATTGGCACAAGCCTCCTCATCGGTGACATCGGTCTGGACGAACACTGCTTCGCCCCCATGTGCATGGATCGTTGCCAGTGTCTCCGTGGCATCCACTTCACGAATGTCAGCAATGACGACGCGGGCTCCGTCGGCAGCGAACTGGATCGCCGTTGCCCCGCCAATCCCGCGGGCTCCACCGGTAATGATGGCCACCTTGCCTGAAAGTCGTCCGGTCACGCGCCGTCTCCTGTTGCACTCTCCGCGGATACGTCATCCGGAGAAATGTGCGCAATCTTGGGATGTTTCGCAGTCAGATTCATCGCCTCAAGTGGTCCAGTGCAGTCCCATGTCGTGGACGATACGATCGACGGCCTGCTTGGCGGCCGGGATTCGTTCGTCTGGGAGGTGTTCTATGAGGGCGAAGCCGTTCGGCCGGATCGCATCGTAGGCGCGGAAGAATGCCGGGAAGTCGAAGATGCCCTCGGAGGGGGCACATTCCTCCACCCTGATTGGCATGCCATCACTGACCCGCAGGTCTTTCACGTGGGCACAGACGATGTAGTCCGAGAGATGGTGGAAGATGTCGGCAATCAGCGCCTCGGTGTCATATGCCAATGGGAATGTCGAGGCGAAGTTGACTGGATCGCAGTTGTAGCGAAGCGCGGGAGAACCGACCGCGTCGATCACTCGCCGGACCCGCGCGGGAGTATCGAGAGGCGAGATGCTTCCACACTCCAGTCCAATCGTGACCCCTTCGGACGACGCAACCGTGCATACAGCAGTCAGGCTTGCCACAAGACGGGCTTCGGTCTCGGAGGTGTGATTACCCGGATGCGGTCGCCAATCCCCTGTCAAGTTGAGACTGCCCGGGCGGATCAGCAGGAAGTCTGCATCGAGGACGTGGGCACCGAAGCACGCGCGTTGGGCGAGGCGGATGCCCTCGGCGCGCCGTTCCGGGTCGGCGTGGACGAGGGATGGATACCTTGCGTTCGCCTGCGCCACATGGACGCCAGAGTCCGCAAGTACCTGACGTGCGTGTGCGAGCACATCCATGGAGATCCCATCGGGATCAGGAAGCATGACACTTGCGCCTGTGAAGCCCAAGTCTCGGATGGCGGCGGCGTGCGCGGCCGTGATTTGACCGGGGTCGCCCGGCAGAAGTCCAACTACACCTGATCGCATGGCGTGGAGCATATCCGCGAACGTGGTGTCGCGCCAGAAGCCGCATCGGACTTGGTGAGCGGTGGTTGGGATTATCCTGCGGGGTCGTGGCCAGAGGCGGATCACGTGGAAGGTGGCAAGCGATGGACCTTGGATTACACGGGCGCGTGGCATTGGTGACCGGAGCGGGTGGCGGGATTGGTCAGGCAACGGCACGGTCGCTCGCTGGCGAGGGCGTGGCCGTCGTTGCGGCGGATATTCGCGCCGAGTTTGCTGACGCGACTGCCCGGATGGTTCGTGACTGCGGTGGCGAGGCGCGCGCATTGCCGGTAGATGTCACCGATGACGCAAGTGTGCGAGACGCGGTTGCGATGGCCGAAGCGTGGCGCGGTTCGATTGACATTGTCGTGAACGCCGCGGGCATCTATCGGGTCGGACCGTTTGCCGAGGTCACGTTCGCGTCGTGGGATCTGGTGCATGACATCAACCTGCGAGGAACATTCGCGGTTTGCCAAGCTGCCCTTCCCGGGATGATTTCGCGCCGGCGAGGCAGCATCGTCAATCTTGCAAGCATTTCCGGTCGGACGAAGGCGACCCTTGCGGCACCAAGTTACGTGGCGTCAAAGGCGGGAGTGATTGGGTTGACCATGTCCTTGGCAATGCAGACTGCGCCGTACGGTGTGCGCGTGAATGCCGTTGCGCCCGGTCCGACCGAGACGGAAATGATCCTCGGACTCTCGCCAGAGATGGTCGAATCGCTCGTCCGAACGATCCCGATCGGGCGACTAGCCACCGCCGACGAGGTCGCTTCCGCAATTGTGTTCCTTGTGTCTGACCGCTCGGGGTCAACGACTGGTGAGACGCTCAATATCAACGGTGGCGCTTTCATGATCTGAGCGTGTCGGGCAAGGTCAGTGGTGGCCGGTTCGCCTCGGCCCTTGCAATCTGTCGAGGCTGATCCCAAGGATCACGGCGAGGGCCCCCGGTGCGAAGTCCCCAACTACGAAGAAGAAGAGTCCGACGAGCATCACGAGGACGCCGAGGCACCGTGCAAGGCCACGTGAGACGCTAAGGGCGGTCTCAAAGCGGCCAGTTAGCCTCCAAGTGATCGCTTCAATGACGAAGCCTCCGTCAAGCGGAGGGATAGGCAACAGGTTGATGGCCCCGGCCAGCGCGTTGATGGACGCGGCATCTGTTAGCGCGAGGGCGAACGCCTGGGCGAGAGACGGGTCGGTTCCAGTGACTGGTGTGACCGGAAGTGCGGCTGCTTGCCAACCTAGTGAGAGGCGGTTTCCCGTTGACGGGTCAAGAAGGTCCGCCAGGGTCCAGAACACAACCGCAACCACCGCGTTGAGTGTGGGCCCCGCGAGGGCGGTAAGCGCGACGCCACGGGGGCCAAGCGCGCGCGCGTCGGTTGTCATCGCGCCCCCGGCCAGGGCGAACCTGAACAGTACTGCCCGGGCACCGAGGGCGCGAGCGGCCATGGCGTGCGCCGCCTCATGTGCAACAAGCGATGTGCCGACGAGTACGGCAGTCAGGACAGCGGTTGCCCAGGTTGCGCTATCCGGCCATTCCGGGCGTACCGAAGGTACCCGCTGGATGCCAAGGGCCGCGATCAGGGCGAGAATGGTGATGATCCAGGTCCAGTGAACCTGGATCCGGAACCTCGCGCCACCCCATTTCCTCCGGCGCTTAGACGCTTCGCTCAAGGGTGACCGGCGCGGAGGCTCGGGTGAGGTGTCACCTGGCACCCCATCGTCCCTCATCGCCACACCCTTCGCTTGCTCGCTTCATCGTGAAACAGTGTAGGTGGAAGCAGGGACGATGGTGCGACATCGTGACATCGGTCGATCGCGACTACCGCTTGGGTGCGTCTCGCGAAACCGGAGTTGCCGTGGTCGTTATCCTCTGCACGTGCGGACCGGTCGTAACGGCGACACGGGCACGGGTAGCGGGTTCCAAGTTTCTTCAGGGAGTGTTGGGGCGGTTGGGTCGAGGTGCGTCTGAAAGGGATGGGTTTCTTTACCGGGTTGCCCAGATAGCGGCCGGTTGGTAGCGTTCTGTGGCGTGGTGGCGGAAGATGCGTGGTGATCCGGGTGCGAGTTAGGATTGCGGACAATGCGACGGCCCGAGGCAAACTTGGACAGGCTAAGGCCTTCACTGCATGTCTGGACGCTGCTGCGTGGGCTTGGGATGCTCGTGCTCACGGCGTGTACCTTGCCTGGGCTTGAACCGCTGCCGGCGCGCGGAGACCCGCCATCGGGAAGTTCGACCGTCATCCTGACCGTTGGACCCGGACCGACCCCGACTGAGGTGCAGGGACCGCAAACCAAGGATGTGGGGCAGCAAGGCCCGATCCAGGCAGCGGCTGCGGTGGCGGTCACCCCATTGGCTGCCGAGGCACCTCCCCCGCCTCCCCCGCCACCCCCACCGCCGCCTCCAACCGTGGCGCCGGCTGCACTTGAGGCAGCGACCGCCAGTGCTGCCACCGCAATTGCCAAGGCGACGAATGTTGCGGCGACGGCCACGGCCTTGCCGGCGCAACTCGTTGTCATTCGCGGGATCGCGTTCGACCCCCCAACCCTCGCCGTGCCCCCGGGAACGGCGGTGACATTCCGGAACCTTGACAGCACAACCCATCAGATCGTCACCGGTGAGATGGACAGTGGCCGTTTGCAGTCGGGCGAAACGTGGACGACCAAGTTCCAGGATCCCGCCTCCTCGCATACATTCATCTGCCGGTTGCACCCGACCATGAAAATAGCGATTACCATCAGTGATCCATTGAACCGAACACCTGTCGTGCGCATGAGTTCCTAGGGCAAACAAATACCTCGCCGCGCCCGACAGGTAGATGCGTCGCTCTGGACTGGAAGGCTTGAACCGATGCCGATCTACGAGTACACATGCGATCCCTGTGGGCGAGAGTTTGAAGTCATGCGCCCGATGAGCCAATCTGGCGAAGCGGCGCCGTGCCCGACGTGTGGGACGTCATCTCCGCGGGTGCCGTCGGTATTCGCAAGCAAGGAAAACTACACGGTCAAGGTGCCGCGTAGTCCCGCCCTCCGTGCCAGACGTGGGCCTGCATCTGTCGACCCTGCAAGTAGCTAGGCGACAGTCGTCACGGCTTGCCGGGATTGAGCCATCCGCCCTCGTCGAACACCCGCTTGACGCACGCTTGGGACGCGCGGTCTTCGGGCGACATCACCCAGTCTAGATAGGCAGCCTTCTCCAGGCCGACACCGTGTTCACCCGAGAGGGTTCCCCCGGCGTCGATGCAGGCCCGAAGGATCTCCTCGCCGGCCTTGATGACCCGTTCGGTAAGCCCGGGGATCCGGGCGTCGTACAGGATGTTGGGGTGCAGGTTGCCGTCTCCGGCGTGGAACACGTTCGCGATCAGGAGGTTTTCGCGCTTGGCAAGGTCCTGCACTTTGGCGAGGACTTCCACAAGGCGTGACCGGGGCACGACACCGTCCTGAATGTAGTAGTTGGGTGCAAGGCGTCCGAGTGCACCCAAGGCTCCCTTGCGTCCGCGCCACAACCGCTGCCTCTCGGCGGTGGAAGCTGCAACACGCACCTCTCTCGCGCCGTACTGGGCGAGGAGTGCTTCCACTTGACTGGCGTCTTCGGCGCAGGCTTCTGAGAGGCCTTCGACCTCGACGAGGAGGAGTGCCTCCACGCCCTCTGGGTACTCGGGGAACCCTCCACCGCGTAGGGCGCCGATGGTGACACCATCGACAAACTCGAGCGCGGCCGGAATGATCCCTGCCTCGATGATCGCGGAGGTGGCGGCGCCGGCTTCGTTGAAGGTGTCGAAAAGAGCCAGGACCGTCCGGACCGTTTCTGCACGTGGCATCAGGCGCACGCAGACCCCCGTCACAAAGGCAAGGGTTCCCTCGCTGCCGGTGAGGATGCCGGGGAAGTCATACCCAGGGGCGTCTGGAGAACTTGCCATGGTCCCGCAAGAGACGATGGTGCCGTCGATGAGGACGGCCTCGATGCCCAGGACGTGGTTGGTAGTCACGCCATAGGCGAGACAATGCGGGCCACCGGCATTCTCGGCAACGTTGCCGCCAATTGTCGAAGCGGTCTGGCTTGAGGGGTCTGGTGCGAAGTAGAGGCCGAACGGTTCAGCGGCGCGTGTCAGATCGGCATTCACAAGACCTGGCTCGACAATCGCGCGCAGGTTTTCCTTGTCGATTTCACGAATCCTGTTCATTCGTGATGTCGCAATGACCAATCCGCCATGGATTGGGGTTGCACCGCCGGAGAGACCGGTGCCCGCGCCTCGGGGTGTGACTGGAAAGCCGTACTGACGAGCTAGTCGAATGGCATCCGAAACCTGGCCAGTTGTGGTTGGCAGGCAGACTGCGAGAGGTCGTGCTCTCGCCATGTAGCCGTCTCCGTCGTAACTGACGAGAGCGGCTGGCTCGGAGACCACCGCGCCAGCACCGACAATGCCCCGCAATTCGCTCAGGAATCGGATCCGTGTCGGTTCGTCCGGATGCGGAATTGCGCCGCCATACGCCGTCGAGACCGCCGCCCGCGAATGCGACGGGACCAAATCGGGTGCCAGTGTCGCCCCGGTGTGATGTTGCGAGGTTCTCATGGTTTGTTGATCCTGCCACACCGGGTCCATGCGGTGCTTGCGCGATGCCGGCATGTCTATCAAGTGGCGCCCCTCGGCGTGGTCGCGAGGCGGTTCAGTCTAGTGTGCGTCGGTTCCAGAGGCATGGTTGGCACGCCTACAATGGGAACCAGGCCGTCAGTCGCAACAGGCCAGAGAGCACGAGGACTTGAGACATGGATCTGGGACTAACGGGACATAGCGCGATCGTGACCGGCGCGAGCCGAGGCATTGGCCGGGCAATCGCGTTGGCATTGGCATCGGCGGGATGTGACGTTGCCATCGCGGCGCGTGGATCAGAGGCACTCGGGGGCGTGGCGCGTGAGATCGAGGCGCTAGGTCGGCGCGCCCTTCCGGTTGCGATCGACTTGACGCTGCCGGACATGGCCGAGATGCTGGTCGCGAAGACCGCCGAGGAGTTCGGACGTCTCGATATTGTGGTGAACAATCTCGGGGGCAGTGCACCAGCCAACAAGCCGTTCATGGAGACCGAACCGAATGATTGGCGTGGTGTCATTGGCATCAACTTGTACCCGGCGATTGAGACGAGCCGGCTTGCAGTGCCTCACATCCGGAAGCAGGGCGGTGGAAGCATCGTCATCATTTCGTCCATTTACGGGCGCGAAGCGGGAGGCTATGCCGGCTACAACGTGGCGAAATCCGCAATGAACAGCTTGGCAAAGTCCATGGCGCGTGAGTTGGCGCCTGTGGGAATTCGCGTGAACGCGGTGGCACCAGGTTCGATCATGTTCGCCGGGGGCACGTGGGAGAAGCGTCAGCAGGCCGATCCGGAGGGAATGGCCGCCTTTGTCAAGCGCGACCTCCCATTTGGCAGGTTCGGTCGCGCCGAGGAAGTTGCCGATGTGGTGGCGTTCCTCTGCTCTTCTCGCGCTTCGTGGGTCAGTGGGGCGTGTATCCCAGTCGATGGGGTCCAGGGGCGCTCGAACATCTGATCACCGCGTTCGGTTCTCGATCAGGTGCCGGCACCGCGTGGTTTCGCCGATGGTGGAGGGAATGTTACGTTACCTGCCTTGGTGGCGCGGGATTTTGTGTTGAGCCGGTAGAGGTGAATCGCATGAAAATCACGTTTATTGAACTCACCTAGCCGCATCAGTTCTGGGCGGCGTGGCAGACGGTAACAGTGACTGCGCGTCTCTAGACATGACTCCCGTCAGTACGCCGGGTGCGACCCTCGTTCTAGCGGTCTTGGCGGATGGGCCGATGTGTGGGTATGGCCTCGTCAAGGAGTTTCCGCACCGCAGCGCGAGGTACTTTTACACGCGTTGGGGAAGCCTTCATCCGACTCTGCAGCCCAACTCTGCAGCGTCTCGAGACGCAGGGTCTCATCTCTGGCGAGTGATCGGCAACGACTGCAGGGAGGCGTCTGTCGGCGATGTGTCCTCCATTGACGCTGTCCGGCAAGGCCGAGGCCAGGAAGTCGACTGGCCGGTGGCGCGAGCACTCCGAAAACCGTCTCAAGGTACTCGGGGCCGGGGGACGATTAGAGGTGATTGTCCGGGGAACGCGCATCTGACGGCCTCTCGGCGTGGGTTCGACGTGTTGGCCCGTTGCTCTCCGTGGAGCGGTACCTGACCGAACTCGATGCAGTGCTGGAAGGGCAGGCCGACACGTCACTTGCCGCTGAAGGGATCGATGCGCCCCTGAGCGGCGTGGTCCGCGCGTTCGTTAGTCGGGTCGATGGGTGCCGTAGTTGAGGCGTCGGCCCGAGACCTGATGTTCGCGGGAGTTCCCCGGGATCAGGCCGAGATTCGGGCGATCACCGACCTTGGTTGAGCCCCTGTGTTGGGACGTGCGCTGCTAGGTGCGCGACGCCGGCAGACGGTCATGACGCCGGAGATGCCCATCGATCCATGGTCATGGACGGAGCCACTACTGCAAG
>SXGR01061721.1_pt1 | contig 58057 bp, 69 predicted proteins | sample 3174711 | NCBI WGS metagenome assembly SXGR01 (sample SAMN11356860, study PRJNA531348) | freshwater metagenome | isolation source: freshwater sample F1-60 | place: China: Fuxian Lake, Yuxi | collected 2017-12-25 | reverse complement strand
GATCCCATGGCAGCTGCTGTTGCGATCGCGGAACGCGCACTGGTGCGTATGCAGAAGCGTCGAGTCCGTCTCTCCAAGAGGATCGAGAAGATTCGTGCGCGTCTTGACCTTGCGCAGCAGAAGTACGGTCAGTTCGAACCCGTGATGAAGCAGCTGCAAGAGAATGTGGACAGTCTGAAGACTCTCTCCAAGTCCAGTAAGTGATTCACAATCGGGGGGCAGGGTATGCGAAGTACCCTGCCCCTACTTTCAAAGAAAGGCCTATTCATGTCTGATAACGGTTATCCAAAGCAGCCTAATATTCTGGCGGAGCGTATCCGCTGCGGCCTGCTCATGCTGTTGCTGGACTCCTGCTTCTTCTTCTGTTTCGGGGCGATCATGCTGGCCCAAAGCATTGTCGCCGGAGGCCATTGGCTCGAATACTTGTGCTGGAGCGCCTGGACTCTCGCGGGAGGCTTCTATGTTTGGCTCGTGGGCATCGCCAATCGAGGCTTTCACTTCATGCTCGGAGGCGAGGATATCGCCTGAGGCCCAGGGCCCGCCCAGGCCCCCAGCCTGGGCGGGCCTCGAGGGCGGGGCTCGAGGGCGGGCGCGGCGATCGGGCAGGGCGGGGTACTATCATTGGGTTCAGATTGGATTAAGATTGGGTTCAGATTGTATTAAGATTGGGTTCAGATTGTATTAAGATCATCGGCCCCTCAAATGATAGTACCTGTTAAGATTGAGTTAAGATCTGGTTAAGATCCCAGGCTTCTTTCTGCCCCGGCGGAATGTTTAGATTCCATTAAGATTGCAGAATATGATCCGATAGGGCTTGCGCGAGTCTGAATCGATGATATACTTGGCGCATGGTTAATTCTTCCACTACCGTGCCATCATCCTCTCGCACCACGCCCTTCCAGGCCGCTGTGAAGATTGCTCAGCGTCAGCTCGTGCGCGCCCAGAAGCGGCAGGAGCGGGCGAAGCTCCGCATCGGCCGCATCGAGGCCCGCCTCACCAAGGCGAAGGCCACTTTGGGGCAGTATGAGCCGCTCATCGAGCAGCTGAAGCGCAATATCCTGCAGCTCGAAAGCCTCTAATCGAGGCCGACAGTCGGCCGCTTGCCCGGCCCTTCGGGGCCGGGCAAGTCTTCGGGGTACTATCATCGGTAAAATTATTATATTAAGATTAGGTTAAGATTAGGTTAAGATTAGATTAAGATCATCGGCCCCTTAAATGATAGTATCCGCCCAGCCCCTTTCGGCCCTCGAGGCCTCGCCTTGAGGCCCATAGAGCCCCTGCAGGGCCGAGATACTGAGCCCATCGGGCCGATTGATAAATCCGGCTTGACGCCCAAGAATAATATGGTATAATGCACCTATGACCAACACCACTAGGCCCGAGTCGAGCCTCACAATCGACCCTTATGCCGGCCTCGAGGGGCTCATTCCTGATGGGGAATTGGCCCGAATGCGCGCACAGTTTCAGCTCCAGCTTGATCGAATCCAGGCCCGCCAGGCTACTCGCGCCGCCCGGCCTGTTCGTAATCCGCTCGAGGACGAGCTCGAGACTCGCCGATCAGAGCTCGCCCGCCTGGAGCAGCGTGAGCGCTGCAATCAATGGGATATCGAGCAGACCGAGGCTCGTATCTATTCACTCAATGCCCGGCTCCTTGTCATGAAGGAGCTCGATCTCACTGCATCAAAGGCCGAATTGGCTCGGCAGATTCGCAATATCGAGGCCGCGCTCACGCTTTCGCCGGATTCTGAGTCGGCCCCCGCCTGATTATCCCTGGAGCTCAATTGACACACAATCCAAAAACATTCTTTGAAGCCTATTGGACGCCTGCCCGACTTCGCTCCCTGCCCAGAGTGGCTGAACGATGCCCATCGGCAGCCTGTTGGCATACGGCCGCAGGCCGCTCTGGCCCGTGGAGCGATCTGATTCTCGTTCCGCCTGATCCCGTGACTCGCCACACTTACACTACACTTGTGGGCTGTCGGCTTCACATTCCTGATACGGTATTGGCCTTCCTGGCAGACTCAGGCGAGTATTGCCCCCACGGCCCGCAGCCTGATCTGGGCATCGAGGCGCCCGTATACCTTGATGTTTTGGCCCCATGGGGCATGATTCGGATTCGGCCCAGGAGCGAGAATCAATATCTGACGCTGCATTCCGAGCCCTATACTGGCCAATGTCAATGGCCCGAGGAAGATCCTCGAGCCGAGATCGGCCCCGCTCACCCGCCGCGCGATCCGAATTACAGGCGCTACATTGTGAAGCTCGAGCCCGAGCCCTCGCCCGACAACAGCCGGGATCCTGATTGGGATCGGCCTCAGCCCGTGGTTCCAGAGGCCAGGGGCGAATATCGGAATGGAGTGTGGCATTCTGATTATGGGCCTCGAGGAGCGGATTAGGCGCTTCCCAAGTGGGGCTGGGCGCCGGAGTGATTCGGCCTCAGCCCCACTTCACGGACGGCGGCGGGGCGCATTGGTGATAGTAGGCGCCCAGCCTGGCCCAGGCTGGGCGCATTGGTGATAGTAGGCGCTCAGCCTGGGCCTGGCCCGGGCCTGGCCCGCTCAGAGCCGGGGCAGGGCTGAGAGCGGGGGGCGGCGGGGAGGAGAAGGAAACTCAAAGGGCTCAGAAGGGGGCAAACGGCCTAAGGCCGTCAATAGGCCTTATGTTTCCCCGAAGTGGGCCCATTTTCCCTCAAACAAGCCCCAACCAGGGCACACTCTCGGGCCTTGTGCAGGGGCACAAGAAATAATTTGAGTAGGGGGCTTGACGCCCAAGAATAAGCTGGTATAATGAGGGGATGACCACCACCCAATTGGCCCATGAGGGCCCACAATCCAGCACCATTTCGCTCGAACAACTTCCGGCCGATTTCAATGCTCGAAAGAATTTCGCAGCGGCCCAGTCTCGCCTTCGCCAGATGGCCAGTGGAGTCGATCATCTTTGGAATTGCGGCCTTCCTAGTTTACTCCGAGCGGCCCGCCGTGATGCTCGAGCAATCTTGGATGATCCTAGTGTCGGGGTTCGTCGGCTACTGACTCCGCCCCAGGCCAATCCAAAACTGGCACAAAGCCATGAACCGATTTGGAGCCTTTCCCTGGCGCCAGCTGATCAATCAGGATCATGGCATGTTTGTCCTGGCAGTACGCCCGCCTGTGAGGCGGGCTGTCTCGGCTGGCATTCAGGCCATTCTGCAATGGGCGAGGATAATCCTACTCGGCGGGCAAGAATCCGCCGTACGAGGGCACTTCTGACACTTTCCGAGTCGATTCAATGGGCCGCTTTGGTTCAATTGCGAGGAGAACTAGAACAGGCCGCGCGGCGAGGCCCGTGCGCGGTTCGACTCAATGCCTTCTCTGATCTGGCCTGGGAATGGATCTGGCCCCAGTTGTTTGAGGCAGAGGGCCTTTCCAACATTCGCTGGTACGATTACACGAAGATTCCAGGCCGTTCCACGCCGAAGAATTATTCGCTCACTCTCTCGTGGACTCCAAAGCTGGACAAGATTGCCGGCTACTGGCTCAGAACGGGCCGAAATATTGCTGTGATCTTTGGAGTGAAGAATTCTTCGGAGCTTCCCCAGCAATGGCGAGGCTGGCCCGTGCTCGACGGCACTCAATCCGATGCACGCTGGCGAGATCCACGGGGCTGGATTGTAGGCCTTACTTGGAAGGGCAGTCCGAGCAGGCAGAAGTGGCAACAATCATGTGATGGAGCCAAGGCTGCGGGCTGGGTAGTTTCTCCCACAGACAATGATCAGCCAACACTTTGAAACAGAAAGGCTTTGAAATGAATACCGAAATGAACACCGAAATGAACACCGAAATGAACGAAATCCGGCCTCGAATGGGCCATTGGTCAGAACAGATTGAGGCCCTTACAGGGGAACGAAACGAGCTCGCCCGCCATGTGCTGCGGCTTGAGGCTCGATTGAAGGAAGAAAATGAAGAATGGCGGGCCCAGTTTCGCCAGGGAGTGGCCATTCGAATTCGAGAAATCATGGGCGAATTGTGGCAGGATTCGGTTCCGGCCTGCCGTGATATTGAGTCGAATGAGCCCATTTATCATCAATGCATGAGGCCCGTGGAGGAAATCGAGGCCGATTTGCTCTCGCTCGCTCGATTCTTGGATTCAAATGGGGGAAGTGTGCTCACGGGGAAGGAAGAATCTTGGGCATAAATCTGCCCCATCGATCTCGGCCCTGCTGGAGCCTCGTCTCATTTCATTCGTTTCGTTTCACACAATCGGCCTGAAAGGGGCCTGTTAGAAAGCAAATGACTACTCAAACATCACAGCTCAAGATTTCCGTTCCGCCTCGAATCATGCTCGGCTATCTCGATTTGATGAACGAGGATATCAACAAGATCTGCTCCATGGTGGGCCAAAATCCCATCATTCTCAAGGGAGCCATTGATATTGGCGCCATTCCCGAAGAGGAGCTTGATTTGTTGCGGGCACACGGCACGGCCGATGCTCAGGCACTCGCAGACGGAGGAGAGCTGTCATCGGATCAGGTTCTCGCCGCACTCAAGACTCACATGGGAGGAGTCCTGGCCCTTTTGAAGGTGAATGAGTCTATCCGACTGTTGCGAGAAGAGCTGGCTAATCTCAACGGCGAAACCGAAAAGAATCTTCACAAGACAGCGGAATTTGCCGCAGAAGTTATGCTTTGCGATATTTGAATGGGCCAAAACAAGGAACAAACAATGAGCGAACTCACTCCTGAACAGCTTGTAACATCGCTTCGTGAGCAGATCGTTACACTCACGGCCGATCGCCAATTGGCAAGGCAAGAAAACCTTGCACTCGAGCGAACATTGCTTCGAGTGGAAGCACAGTACGCTGTGCAATTGGAAGAAAACGAGAAGCTTCGAGCCAAGATCGAGCAGCTTCGAGTTAGGCTGGGTGTTTTTGGCTGTCGTATTTGAAGCTGATTGATGATCTTCATTAGAGGTCAAAGTTGATCTCTATTCGGGCCGAACAGTTGGTGGACTGTTCGGCCTTTTTTTATTTATGGGCAAAAGAAAAGCCAGGCTGTTTCCAGCCTGGCTTCGTCCTCGAATGATTTCAATTGAAATCAGAACCGCTTAGGAGATAACAATTCCTCCTGTTCGGCCTCGGCGAAACTCGATTCGATCTCCGTACTGCTGGCGAAGAAGCTTTCGCATCTTCTCGGGCGACATGGAGAACTTTTCTGCCATGCCCACAACTGTCAGGCGCTGGCCCGTGATCCGCGAAGTCTCAAACATCATCGAAATATCACTCTCCAAAGTAGTGGCACCATTTGTGCCAATTGTGTTACTCATAACAAGCTAAACCTTTCATAACAGAATCGGAAGAAAGATACGAACTTTGGCCCTATTCTGTCGTGCGAGAGTATATCTTACCACATAATCTTTGCCTGTCAAGTATTTTTTCATTGGGCCAATTGGGCCCATTTCCTTGTCCACAAATGATCACAAATGATCACAAATGATAGTATCTCCCCTTATTTACGGGCCCAATCCTGGGCCCAATTGCGCTTGCATAACGAAGCCCAAGAAAAAAATTTGTTCTCACCTATTGACAGGCCCAACAAATGTGGTATAATACCCCCATGATTTCTAATTCCGAGCTCGGTTCACCCATTCGCACACACTAAAGGCCCAAATCATGGCCAAGTACATCATGACTTCGAAGCAAGAACAATTCAATAATCGCCTGGCCGATTTCATCGGTTCGCGCGAAATCAGTCGGGCCGAATTACTGGAGTATTGTCAGCGGCCAGAATTCGGATTGAACACCATTCCCAATATCTTTCTCAAAGACTCTAGGGTTTGTGAGCGAGTGGGATGGGGATTGTATCGTATTCATCCTCAAAAGAAGGCAGATTCCATGGAAACCACACCAAATCCAATATCGTCCGAAACCCGCCCGCACACCTATTCGCTTTCTCCTGATTCCGCGCAGATGCTCGGCGCGACTGGAGGAGAGCGCGATACAGTCATTCCCCATGTGTTGCCCGAGTATGTTCCGTGGGGACACTTTAGCGATATCGAGCGAATCATTCAATCGAAGATTTTCGCGCCAGTGTATGTTACTGGCATGTCAGGAAACGGTAAGACTACCATGATCGAGCAGATTTGTGCAAAGCTGCATCGAGAGTGTTATCGAGTCAATATCGTTGGAGAAACGGACGAGGATGATTTGCTCGGAGGTTTCCGCCTACTCAACGGCAATACTGTTTGGTCAGACGGCCCAGTTGTGAAGGCAATGCGACAGGGTGCGGTTTTGTTGCTCGACGAGATTGATTTGGGCACGGCAAAGCTCATGTGCCTTCAGCCCGTCCTCGAAGGAAAGGGAGTTTATCTCAAGAAGATAAATCAATGGGTTCGGCCTCAAACAGGTTTCACTGTGATTGCGACAGCAAACACGAAGGGTAAGGGATCGGATGACGGCCGATTCGTGGGAACGAATGTGATGAATGAGGCGATGCTCGATCGTTTCGATTACACTTACAATCAGGTTTATGCCCCACGATCAGTTGAGAAGAAGATCATCAAGAAGGCAATGGTGAAGTTTGAAGTGGCCGATGATGGAGATTTTTCAGACAAGCTCACCCGATGGAGCGAGCTCATTCGAAAGCTGTTCGCAGAAGGATCAATTGACGAAATCATCAGCACTCGTCGATTGGTGAATATCGTCAAGGCCGTTTCGATGTTCAAGAATCGAGAGAAGGCAATTCGTATGTGCCTCAGTCGATTCGATGACGAAACTTCAGAGGCTTTCTTCTCTGCCTATTCCAAGGTGGATGATACTATTGTTTCTGTATCTGCTGCGAATCGAACGGAAACCGCTGACGCCCAAGACTGAAACCAACACGAAAGGAAAAACTAATGAACACCGATGCTCGAAGTTACGAGGAGTGCCTCCAGTCTCAAATTCTTTTGGATGAGGCCTCGAATGAGGCAAACTATGATTTGGACGAATCCGAATCAGACCAAGGAGATGAAAACGACTACGGCCAAGACCTTGACGATGATTTGCCCATTTGGGACGACGACGACCATTCCAATGTGGACGAAGATGCAGACGATTTGGATTTCGATTCGGATTCCGATTCGGACGATGCAGATTCGGACGATGCAGATTCGGATGATGAATCCGATGAAGAATGGGACGATGATGATGAGCCACTTGCCGAAGATCATTCGACAAGTGATTTGGATGATTATAGATCAAGCTTCATCAAGTATGAAGATGATCACTGGCAAGATCGTGATGGGCACTATTACACACACGAAGAGTTTATAGAGGAACTTGAATCAGCCTGGCACGACGAGCAACAATACTGATGGCACAATTCCTTACAGTCTTGAACACAATCACCTTGTATGTTACAATCACTACTGTGGCGATTGCATTAGGCCTTGTTGGTTTGGTGTTTGTTTTGCCCCAAAGAAACGAGAAATGAAATGATCTAATCAGATCAAGGGATCGTGGCGGAATCGGCATACGCAACAGATTTAAAATCTGTCGGCCTTACGGCCTTGTGGGTTCGAGTCCCACCGATCCTATTCGCCTCCATAACTCAATTGGTAGAGTAGCTGACTTTTAATCAGTAAGTTGCAGGTTCGAGTCCTGCTGGAGGCATTTATGAAATTGAATGAAACCACCACCAAAACAGAATCGAAGCGCATTCTTGTATCAATTTGTTCCAAAAATCCAAGAGCGGCAGCCAAAATGGTCGAGGAAGAACTTGCTCAGACAGGAGAAGTAATCAAGACAATTCATAGAAAGTTTATGCCAAAGTGCATGAATCATGCCGATGTAGTTATTCAGGCAAACATTGTCGTTCCATCGACAATCCTGGCAAGATACAGTTACATGGGAAAACTCATGGGAAAAATCAACGCCAAAATCTCTGGCATTTGCTGGTACACTTGGAATAAAGGTTCAAGCTAATCCATAAAAAGCTAGTTGCAACGGATTCGATCCTAGTTCAGTATTCGATACTGACAGCAACGAAACGGCGGCCGAACTGGCCCCGTTTTTTATTGATCTGATGATAGTATTATATTGCATTTTGCAGCCGCATAATGAAGCATTTTGCAGCTGCATAATGGGCTCAAATGAAATAATCAATGAAAAGGCTTGACGCACCAAAAAAGTATGGTATAATGCTCGTACCATGTCTAAACATACGCACACTCATGCAGAGAAGTCCGTGGAGTTTCTGGCCACAAATGGTTCCAATGTGGAATCAACTATGAAAAAAGATTCAAAGAAATACAGCACATTCGTGGCAGATTCCACAAAGGAATCTAAATCCTTACTGGCTCGTTTGCTTGCCTCTGAAGGAATCAATGTTGTTCATTCTGAACAGGCCAAAACAGCATCATTTGATGTGAAGAATCGTACACTTATCCTTCCGACTTGGGAAGGAATGACAAACGAACTGTATGATATGTTCGTTGGTCACGAAGTGGGCCATGCCCTTTTCACTCCATACAATGCAAAGAAGGAAGATGCGAGCAATCATGTGGGGCCATGGTGTGCAGATGCTCAGGAAATCGGCGGGGACAGGTACGGACGGATTGCACAAGAATATCTGAATATCATCGAAGATGCTCGTATCGAAAGGATGATGAAGGATAAATTTCCTGGCCTTCGACGAGATTTTGTCCTGGCATATGATGAGCTTTTGAGCAAGGACTTCTTCAAGCTCAAGGATAATCCCCAAATGACTCGTCTTTTCATTGATCGAGCAAATTTACATTTCAAGATCGGTGTTTCAGGTCAGCACGATTTGAAAATTGAATTTTCCGAAAAGGAAAAGGTCTTTTTGGATCGTATGGCCTCTACGAAAACATTTGAAGATGTTGTTCAACTCACAAAAGATATTTTCGAGTATGAGCGCGATGAATCCAAGCGGCGAAATAAAGACCAAATGGAGCAGATCGTTACAACGGAAAACAACAAAGGCCCTGATGGACAAAATCAAGACTCGGACTTTGATCTTTCTGATTTGGAATCACGAACAGAAAAACTCATCAGCGATGCCAAAAACAGTATCAAGAGGTTGAACAGGGGATACAGTAATTGGATTTTCCCTGAGCCTGATTTGAAGGAATTGATCTTCACTTCTAAAGATTTAGATGAACTCATTTCTAATCGACTTCAAATTCGTAGGCTTTCATCCACAAATAAACAAAAGGATGAATTGGCATTTCATCTTTACAATCATCACCAGTTGTGTTTACAAAAACTGGCAATCCATCATCTAAATCAAAACAAGAAATCTGTGGAAATTCTTGTGAAGCAGTTTGAAATGAAGAAGGCCGCAAGTATGCACAAACGGCAATTCACTTCCAAATCGGGAAGATTGGATATGGAAAAAATCATCCAGTATCGCTATAATGATGATTTGTTTTCTAAAAATCTCATTCTCCGAAAGGGAAAGAATCACGGCTTTGTTTTGTTCATCGACTGGTCAGCATCTATGAGAGATTCGATCAATGATGTCATTCGTCATGCCTTTATGATTGCACAGTTCTGCAAGAAATGCAACATTCCATTTGTTGTTTATGCGTTTTCCGATCTTGGAGTGAAGGCAGATTTGTATGCAACTCGACGAAAACTTAAGTCGCAGAAAACAAATGAAGTGGCTACAAATTCTGGCGAGTTATACACTACAGAACCTTCTGATCAAAAGACGGTTTGGATTTGGCCCAAAGATTGCAATGGAATTGAAAAGGAAACTAGTGAAACAGAAATGCGAGCCTATGTTTGTGAATTCAATCTCATCGAAGTCTGTTCATCTCGGATGAATAATTCAGAATTGGTTTCGGCCTATGCAAAGATGATTCACAACAAAATAGATTGGAACAGTAGCATCTTCTGTATTGATGCTGTCAATGGGAAAACAGTAACGGTGGATGGAGTGGTGATGCCGGCATTCTCGGATGATTTGATTGGAGCTCTGCGTAAATGGAATCCAAAATACGAAAGCGACAATTCGAGGATCACAAGAGATTATCAGCCACCAATCAGTTGGCAGATGTGTAACATTATCGAAAGTTTCTATATTGATTCTCTTTCATTGTCGGGAACTCCACTAGATGAGACTGTATGGGCATCAAATTTTGTAGTGAACGAATTCCGAAAAGAAAATAAAGTAGAAATGATGAATACTATTTTCTTGACAGACGGACAGGGTTCACAAATCTTCCGACCAGGCCCAGGCAAAAATTATTATGATGGCACGCCTGCATCTGTAAGTTGTCTGATCAAAACAAAAAACAACATCCACAACGCCTTCAAAGTGGTTGATCCTGCTCTGTATCGAACTGGAGATGAAGATTCATATTCTTTCACTTTCCGAATTCTCATGCAACTCCACAAACAATACACGGGAGCTAAAACCATGGGAATCTTCGTTACATCAGGAAACAAGAATGCTTGGTGTGGTACAACTTCAGTATCGAGATTGCTCGGAATGGAAGAAAAACTTTCAAATGAAATCAAAATCGAAAATGAAATTGATGAAATTACTGCCATGGCCGTAAATCAAAACTATACTGATGATATGTTGGATGCGTTGGATAAGCTAGACTTGGAGTATGAAAAGCTTATGAAAAGTCAGGCAATAAAATTTGAACAAGAACTGGAAGAACTTTCTTCAAAGAAAAATTCAAATGCCTATCTTTGGAAGAAAGAAGGATATATTGTTTTCAATGGAATTGGAAACAAGCGCATCACGGGATCACTTGGTCAAGATGGTTCTTCGTCTGATCCATCAACGAAAGCAAAATCAGAAATTATTTCTGCTTATGATGTTTTGTATTGCATTCGATCCAATTCACTCTCGAAAACGCCCCAAAACACCATGGATCAACTTCAATCAGGTTCTACTGTTGCAACAATCAAAAAGGCATTTACATCGCAACTGAAATCTTCTGCAATGAACAAGACTCTGTTGATGAAAATTGCCTCCAGCATTTCAGGAGAAATTTGAAACATGGAAAATATCACGATTCATTTCAGATTCAAATGTAGTTCACTCAAACAGGCAATGGAGTTCCTAGAAGAGGCAAAAAAAGAATTAGGAGATAAAAATAAGATGCCACTATTTGAGCAGGCGCATATTTACAATGATGGGGTATTGCTTACTTCTGTGGCTGAAGATATAAATGATGTTTTAGGCTTGACAGGCTCATAAGAATATGGTATAATGAACCCATGAAGCGATACATAGATTCTATAGATATTGCAGCAGAACGCGAAGCAAATTCTATTCGCAAACACGCCCAAACAATATCTAAACCATGGGGATACAACAAAAAGACCCATGCAAATCGAGCCGCGCGCCGTGCAGCCGATGCCTGGATTGAGTGTCGTACTATTTCGCAACACTATACTCGGAGTTTCTGATATGATTCGATTGTGTGAAGATTGTGAGACTGTTATTCCTGCTGCCCGTATTGCTGCAGTTCCGCACACAAAAACCTGTGTGAGATGCTCCAAAGAAAAATCGTATGTTGGGTTCATGGATTGGCACCACAAAACCGCGCCAGAGTTGGTTCTAGTTCGGCCGGAAGATACAGAGAATCTTCGTAGGGCACAATCCATAAACTCAAGAAAAAGATGATCACAATGATCGAACCAAGGCCGAACAAGAATCGAACCACAAGCAATCTTTCATCGTGGCGAATAATCTAACAACACAGAGGAGAATCCAATGCCTGAAGAACTAATGACCCTTGACGTACACAAGGAAACACAAATGTCCAACAAGTATTCAATCAGCGAACATATGTCCTGCAATAACTGCCTCATTGCATTGGGGTTTCTTGATATGGCTATGTCGAATATCAAAGGCGGAACTAGAGTTCAGTCGATGATCCGTGAGTTTGCTAAGGATTTCATCGGAACATCTTACGACCCTGAACAGATCAGTAACCATTGGGACAACATCAAGAAAGTCCTGATGAAACTGGATATCCCTGAAGGAACGACAGCAAAACTTGCATTCCTTAGCATGGAGGAGACAATTCATACCCTAAATCTTACTTCTAGCTAAATGCATTCGATATCCATAGCCCAATCGGTAGAGGCAGGTAGACAATACCACACAGTGCAGGTTCAAATCCTGCTGGATATCTTGATTTGGCCAGTTATTGATGATAGTTGATGTGTTGCATCGCTTGATGTGTTGCTTACTTTATTACCAACAAAAGGAAAAAAAAACAAATGAGTTGCTGTAAAACACTTAAGAATCATGGCAAGAATACAATTCACAAGTTCACAATTAGTTCAAAAGATTACGATGCGATGGAAGATGCCTTTGACAGCCTTCCATATTCCTATCGCCGTAGTCAAGCAGGATCAGGGTATGCACTGTGGGATGGCACACGGGATCATAGTTTCTATGTGAGAGGGTACGCCCGTGCCAAGTTCATCGAGAAGCACTACAAGAAGCTTATCAAGAATGTAAAGTTCTTTGATGAACTTTGATGAACTACCTTGCACCTAAAAATAAGTGAATCCAATGTCAACTTTTGAAGAAGAAAACCGATCCATCGAACAAGCAAGGCAATTTCTTTACGATCTTCTTGATCCGAAGAAAACACCAAAAGTCCCCAAAGAAATCCGATTGAGAGCAAGACAGGTAGTAAAACACTACCCAATTGTGCTGGATGTGTTTGTTGAAAAGTTCAAGGAAGATAAAAAAACGAGACATTTCCTCAACGCTCGAAAGGATGGATCACCTTCCCCAACAAAAAAGAAAATGAAACAAAAGGAAAATTATGAAAAAGACTGTGATGTTCATTGATCCTCCAAGTGGATGGCGTTACGGCTTTCCCAAGCCTGCTCCCGAGAACATTCGGAACATGACTCAGGCACAACTCCATGAGTGGTTTGTGGCAAACGACTACCCACAACAGGAACTTGATATCTGGAAGAACAGTGAAAATGGAATGCCGTGTGGAATGTTTGAGAGTGAAGTAGAGGATGATAAGTAAATGAACAGAGAACGCTATATCGAACTTGAACGCACAGGCCAAGGACTCACCGAGGAAGAATGGGAGCAGGGTTGGCATTGGTGCAACGAATGGGATGGAATGCTTGTCGGTCCCAACACCGACGAAGCACTTGTCTGTTCTTGCAGCCATCCTGCCATCGAAGCATGGAAGGAATCGGAAGAGGGCAAGAAGTTGCAGAAGGAACTTGATAAGCGGTTTGAGGAAATTAATGAGAAAAACTTCTTGATGGAGGAGGATAATGGCTGATTACACCCCAAATCGTTGGATACTTGACGAGATCGCAGCAAATCACAAGTGGATGATGGAAGTGATTGATGGCATGCCAACCGAATGCCTGACAAGTTGTGCCGAGGAGATCAAGTCTCTCCGTGCCGAACTTGCAAAAAGAACGGAAGAACGGAACGAGGCGAGACGGATGTATTGTAAGTATGGTATGCCACAATACAAAACAAAGGAAGTTTGGGCATACACTTTGGGTTGGGATTGTTACAAGGAAAAGAAATTATGATTTTTGGGATTCTCTATTTGATTGCAGTTCTAATGGTTGCAGCTATAAATGGAGCAGTATTTGCATCTCTAATTATCTATTTAGAGAAGCATTATAATAAAAACAAATCAAAAAAACATAACAAGCAAAACAAGGCCTGAAATATGGCCCAAATAAGTGATAGTATTTTGTTATCGGTCGTGTTATCTGGACATGATGCAAATGCAAAAAATCAATATAAATAAACAAAAATTGGCCAAAAAATGGCCAATGTTATTTCGTAAAAATAAAGATGATTCTGTTCAATCCTGGCAGATTGAAGTAGAAGTAAATATCATTCGTAAGCATTTCGGTAGAGTGAATGGAAAAATTCAAATCACAGAAGATGTAATCAAATCAGGAAAGAACATTGGCCGATCCAATGAAACTACTCCTGAAACCCAGGCGATAGCAGAAGCAGACAGCAACTGGAAGAAGAAATTCAAGGAAGGATACAACACAGATGTGACTCAAGCACAGGCAGGTAAAGTAGTAAAACAATATATTGCTGGTGGTTATGATCCTATGCTTGCCCATAAATGGAGAGATCATTTCGCAAAAATGTCCTTTCCAGCTTGGACTCAACCTAAACTAGACGGAATACGATGTATTGCCATGATCGAATATGGCAGATGCACTCTTTGGACTAGAACACGAAAGCCCATATTGAGTGTTCCTTTCATTCAGGATCAACTCGAGGCCCAGTTTGCAGATTATCCTCATCCGATAATGCTCGATGGAGAATTATACAATCATTCATTGAAAAATGAATTTGTAAAATTTGTTTCAATTGTTCGTTGGGAAGAGCCACTGCCTGAGACTCAAAAAATTGATTATCATGTTTTTGATATGATTGTTGTGTCTCTTCCATTCTCCAATCGACTTGAATGGATTGTTAGCCAATCTGTCAATTTCGGTAACAGTATCAAGCTTGTTCCTACACTCAATGTGAATTCAATAGAAGAAGTAATCCAAAATTTCGGAAATTATAGAAAGTCAGGATACGAAGGAGCAATGTGTCGTGCTGATATGGTTTATCAATCAGGTAGATCATATGGGCTATTGAAAGTCAAAGAATTCGATGATTCTGAATTCAAAATCATTGGAATTGAGTCTGGTCGGGGAAGAATGTCAGATTGTGCAGTATTTGTATGTGAAACAAAAGAACAATCGTTTCGGTGTAAAATGGAAGGATCATTGGATAAACTAAAACAATACCTCAATGATTCTAGTTTGGTAGGAAAGATGCTTACTGTTCGTTATCAAGGATTTACCATCAATGGCATTCCAAGATTCCCAATAGGAATTGCAATACGCGATTACGAATGATAATTATGAATGATGCCAATGGCGTTCATTGGCATTACGAAATCTCAATTGGTGATAGTATCCAGAAAGGATTATAGCTATTATGTCAGCGCAAAAATCAATTTTTGAGCTAGTAGATGATATTGGTAATATTTTAGAAGAAAAAACAGCCGGAAAATATCAATCAAATATTGAAGATTTATATTATTTTTCATTATATTTGACTTATTGTGTTGAGGCAGATTATTCTGCTCATATTGAAATTTTTCAACCCATATATAATGAGTTTGTCAAAACTGAAACAGATGATTCATCAGAACAATATCAGTTGATTGTGGGATTATTTGATGATTACAAAAATCAACTTCAAAAGTTATATCCCGATTTGGCCAACAGGGCAGAGGAATTTGCATCCGATTCTCTCAATCAATTGAATATGAAAATTATTAAAAACAATTAAGCTTGACAAGAATAAAGAACTAAATACAATGTGGATGACAATTCAATTACATCTATGATTGAAAAAACAAAATACTGGATGGATCAATCAAATCTCCATAATGGAAGAAATGATCACTATTACAGTAATTTGTGTTACAGTAAAGCTCATGATTTGGCAGAACGACTTCTGTCAATGCACATCTCTCAAATTACTTTCTTGAGCTCTGATGAGCTGGAGTTCTTGGAAGAAGTTTTAGGTAAGGATATATGAATTCAATTGTGAACAATTCGAATGGGATTCAATCGTCTGTTAATACCGTTTTTGATTTTACTTCTCTGAAGGAACATCAAAAGAATTTTATGTTATGGATTTATGCACAAGTATATAATCCACAAACAGGACTCTGGCTTGGCCAAACTGAACCATGTATTGAGTTTAGTAGATCATGGGTAAATTCTCAATGTAGGTCATACGGTTATGCCGGAACTATTCATTGGATTGTCCGAAAGCGATTCGGACGAAGAACACAAAGAGGAACATATCAAATTCCTGAGCTACTTCAGATTCATTCTATGATTCAGTCGGGTGATATCAAACAAAATACAGTAAGTTCCATGAAGGGACAAGTTGTTGCACTTCCCACAAGAAAGGCGAATTGAATTGAAATCGAATAGCATTGAAGTATTCTTGAATGAAGATCATGGTCACAGAGTTTGGATTTGGACTCCTAATCTGACTGAACAAGAATTCCTCCTATGGTGGGGAGATCAAACAGATACAGATATGATTGGCTATTTCTTTGATATTACCAAATTGCCAGGTATATTGATTGAGTTGGGGGTTCCATATCGGGAGCGTAATAGGGGAGGCAAGAAAGAAGGAGTTCTTCAGCGAGAACCAGGCGATCCATCGAATTACACTCCATATTACTATGCCCATATCAATGATGTAGACGATTCCTATATTGAAATTGATCGTCAGCGATACAATAGACGATGGACTAATAGGTATTGGAAAGAACAATGGACAACATGGCATCATCAACGAAATGAAAGATTAGGCCAAAAACATGAGATCATTAAAAACAAAATGCATTGAATGGGTATTCATTTCAATTATTTTTTCAATTATATTGGGATTTTCTTTTTGCCTTTCATATGCCCTATTGGTGATAGTAAATTTTTTCTTGGAGAATTTTGATATTTTTTGGATTGCATTAACAATTACTATATTATTTGGAACTAAAATAGCAATTAGCATTTGGCCCAAATTGAAATAAAATTATGATAATTGAGTCAACTAATTCGAATAATAGGAATTTTATTGCAACAATGGCAGATTATGATGCCATTGTTGCAATTTTTAAGCAACATAGAGATATATTTCCCCATGTTCGTACTGACTATGTCAGGCGAATGATTGCTGCAGGAAGATGTTTCTTTAATAATGGAATTGTTATTACATTTACCAAATACATTAGAAAAAATAAGATTGGTTTGAATGTAATAGCTCCAAAAGGTTCTATCTGTATAAAACAGATTGCAACAGCAAATCCTGGAAATGGAAAAACAATAGGAGAATTAGAAAATTTCCTGTCTATGTGGGATCCAAACCAAATCTGTTTCCTCAGTGTTCGTGAAAATAATCATCGAGCAGTTAAGTTTTATAATAAAACTGGTTTCCGTGAATCGGGGAGAATAGAATGGAACAGTAAAAATTCACCCAGTGGAAAAATATCGGGAATAGTATTTTCGCGTAAATGTATGAAAGAAAATTAAATAAAATGAATATTCCTAAAATTTACATTGCTGGACCAATGTCTGGTATACCAGGAAACAACTGGCAAGCATTCTTTGATAAAGAAAAACAACTTCGAGCGGAAGGTTGGGATGTAATCAACCCTGCTCAATTGGACAAAGATAATGGCATGGAACCAAATGAATCCGTAGACGAATACAACTACGAGAGTTGTGCTAGCAGGGATATCGAGGCACTTGCTAATTGCAATGGAATCTATATGTTATCTGGATGGCAACACTCAAAGGGAGCGTGTTGGGAACGGGCACTTGCCAAATATTGGAATATTCCAAGATACTATGAAATTCCTCGTTTAGATCATCATAAGAAAAAGGCCTAAAAAATTTATGTCGTATACCTTATTTTTTCAAAATAAATCAACAAGGCCTAAGCTTTATCAAAAAGGCCCTCTAAAAAGTACAAATTTTAGTACTATGACTCTATATACTCCTACCAAAGGAGACTTATGCTAAAAGAAATGTTATCAACACTCGTATTATCTACTTCTTGTTTCGCTCAATCACAACCTCAGGCAATAGATGCAGGCCTTAAATTCAATTTGAATGAGAATCTAACCGTAGTCAACTACAAGGATTCGGATGAGACTCTCGTTCAATTCATTCAAGGAGGCAATGTAAAATTAAATGAGGCGTTCACGGTTGGATTAGAAATTCCAGTTTATTTTGAAGGAACAACTGATCTAGGTGCAATCAATCTCAATTTAGTATGGAATGCACTCGTCGAACAATCCATTCAGTTACAACTTGTTGCTTCTGTTGACAGTCCTATGACTGGCCAATTTGGAGCTAGTTCAGTTAATCCGCATGTTGGTGGAGTATTTACTTATACACTACCATGGCAGAACATTCAGTTTGTTCAAACATTCGATTATGAATTTGTTACCAATGGAACTGCATGGTCACTGCCATTCGGAACACGGGTTGCAGATGATATAATTTCAGCAGATTCCAGTCTTTCTGTTCCTGTATGGAATTCTCTTTCTGTTGGAGGAACGGTATGGCAAAACTATACAGTCAATGACGATGGTCAACAAAATATTCTTGTTGGTCCAAATGTCAATTGGAAAATTACAGATTCGGTTGATTTGAGTGGAAATGTCGCTGTTCCTGTTTATCAGAATGTTGCTGGAACAGAGCAAAACTATGTTATGTCTGCATCGCTTGGTTTTAAATTCTAAAAGAAAGGAGAATATATGAGTTCATTTACAAAAAGTTGCCCAGTTAGTAATGGTTTTTGTTGGCGTAACCCAGTTCATGTTTTTGTGGCTCTTGCACTGCTTCCTTTTGCAGCTGCTGGTCTAAAGGCAGTGGTGGGTTGGGTCAGTTCGCTTGTTAACTGCACACTATAATTAATTTTAATTTTATTAATTTATATTAATTTATTTTAGGAAAACAGACGAATTTCGGTTCGTCTGTTTTCTTTTATATCGTAAAATTTCTGATAATGAGCATACCGATTCCGAAAGATATTATAGCAACGAGTATTTTCTGAAAATTGGATGGAGAATTATCACTTCTCACCTGGTAATCTTTCATTCACACCAAGTTTTTTTCTAAGTTTTCTGATATATTTTTTGATATCAAAGGCTTTATTTCCAGGATCAAAATGACTTTCTTTTGTTTCGCCCGGTCGAACATCATATTCATACCAATCCTCGTTCAATGACTTCCATCCTCCTCCTTTACTCTTGTACCATTTAGAGGCCCAACCATTTGCATAGGCGGATGGATATACTTTGAATTTCTTTCTTGCAAGTGATTTGGCACGACTCCATAGTTTCGGATTCGTAGGAGTGTTTTTCGCCTCAAATAATGATTGTTCAATTTGGTAGATATCTTCTCTTATGCTATGATGACTTGTCATATGTGGCTTTTTTCCCCTTCTTGGTTTAGATTCTGCCTTTCTCTTTTGTTTCGTTGCGGACTTCTTTTCTTTATCTGTCATTTCTCCTGACGTCTCTGGGGTCTCTGAACTGACCCTAACTGATGGACGACACTTGGGGTATCCTCGTTTGGAGGACTTTGAGCGACCGCAGGGAGGATGCCTACCCGACTCATCCTTCTTGGAGATATCCACCCATTTTTCCTTGAACCATCGCCGTAAATCTTCATTTAGTGGATTCATGTTTCCTCATTTAATTTATTTCTTATCTTTTTTCTCATACGAGATTTTAATTTTTTATGTTCACACCCACAAGATTCGTTCACTTGTTTTTTTGGAAGTTTAACCTTCTGTCCTACTGAAATTTTATTTGGATCAACAATATCTGGATTATTTTTGATTATATCATCTACTGTTGTATTATTATTTTTTGCTATTCGACCTAAAGTATCTCCCGACACCACTGTATGGTTGTGGTCTTCGGGAGGATAAGGAACAGTATCTTGTTTACTAGGAGGTGTTGTAGTATCACTGTGGCGTTTAACAGAAGAATCATACGCAGTTTTAATTTCTTCTAATGATTTTATAGGCTGCCCATATCTTCCTTTTCCTTTGCTATCGGGAAATGATGCCCATTCACGAGATAATTCATCCATTACTAAACTATCCATTCCGTTCTTTTTCAAATGGCTTTCTAATTCATCTGGAGTTTTAAATTTCAGTCTTCGTAATGCCAATTTTACTGCACCTCTATCCTGCTCCTCTGGTTCTAAACTGGTCATTTTGATATCATCATAGGTTTTACTCAAAAATTGATATCGTCCAGCAGCATCACTTACATGTCCTCCACCTTTTAGTTTCTCCCTTGGGTGTTTTGATAAATCTTTGAATTGTTTTCCAGTAAATTGTGTATTGTATCCAGAATTAGGTTCTTTTGAAGTTCCTTCTGTATAGGCAATAGTATCCAATAGTGCTCTTGTGTGTGGACCATATTGTACTTTTTTCACTTCTGGTTTTGGTGTAGTCGCTGTGGGAGTAACAGTAGTATTAACAGTAGGAGTAACAGTAGGAGTAACAGTAGGAGTAACAGTGGGAGTATTTGGTATAGTAACAGGTGCTTGAGAACTGGGACGACCACCCATATTTGTAGCAACTACTCCTCCCACCCCTAAAGCTCCCAAAACTCCTGCTACTCCTGCTAACATCTTTCCCCTTGGTGTTAGTAGGGTTTCATTCAATTCTCGTTTTGATATATCTTCTAATATAATTCTGATATTTTTCATATATTATATTTATAAATATTTTATGTTAAATAAAAAAGACATAAATCGGCCCTCTATTTTAAATATGCTGATAAAATACCCAAATGTGGAGATTTTATTTAAAAAAGTCAACGGCGGAACAAAAACATTACATTGCACCCTCATGGAATCTGCCATACCAACAAATAATCACAAATCACTAGGAATGATATTTACACAACAAGACAACTTGAATATAATACCAGTATGGGATATTATTGGGGGTGGATGGAAAAGTTTCAGAATAGAAAATATAATATCAATCGAAGATCCAGAAGAACAAAATAAAAAGACAGATGAGGGGAAAGAAGAAAATAAAAAATAACAGAAACCTCAATTCTTGTGTTGATTTTTGTTAAAATTACACTATAATGATTCAAATGATTGAATATCATTCACTCAAAAAATTACTTATGACAAACCAGTATCAATTCATTGTTAAAGATATTATCGGAGATCAGCACCCAAGAATAGTTTACAGGCGCAACAGTCAGGGAAAGGGAGTATTTTGTTTCTCCGAATGGGATACTATAGAAAGTGAAGAAGGATGGACAAAAAAAGAAATTGAATCTATGATTCATACCCTTCAGCGTGCCATAGAAGAATCCGAAACAATAAATACATTAGAGAACACAAAATTTCTTTTCGAACAATTTAGAGATATTTGAATGGCAGAAAACAAATCAAAATACACCGACGAATGGGTGTCGAGACTCATAGAACTGGCAACAGAAGGAGTATTTTGTTATGAACGATATTTGTTGGATAAATCTGATTGGAAAGAACTTGCCCTCAAAATGAAGGCACTACAAACTCATATTGAAAAATATATGGGCGGAACCAAACCAAACAAAAAATTATTTGAATAATATTATATTTTCATTATGCTTAATATCAATATACCTCATTTTTATTGTTATATGCGTCGAGAGCATATGTATCAACACAAAGATCATATTGGCGAATGGGATAAAGTTTTAGTATTTGCTGCTCAGTCTTGTGCAGGGAAGGCAATGACTTTTCATGTAATGACAGATTACGGTATAGTCCGAAGCAGAGTTCCAGTTCATATGCTTTCCTGGAAAACAGATGCACCACAACAACCATTAGACTATCTTCAGCTCTGGGATTGTTTTCACGAAAATGTTACGGTAACAGAATATGACGCCCTGTTTGATTGTCGAGCAAAAGTTATTTTGAAAGATCATTCCGAACATTGGGGAGATTATGTTATGACATTTGATTGGTTTAGAAATTCTTATTCAGATGAACCTACACAATACAAATGTTTACACATGATTGCATTAGACAATGGAAATTATGCACTACAACCAAACAACAGAATATATTGGAAGAATATGTCTTTTGTTACAAAACCGTTTCCCACTAATCCAGATTTTAAAGTAGATGATAAATCTTGGAGGTGTGAGGGAGAGAGTGATCGTTGGATTATTGATGGGGAGGATAATAATTATTATTATAAAATAAAACAGTCCTCACCCCTTGACAACACCACAAAACCTGATATAATATAGGTCAGACAAAAGGGTCTACCTCGTATGAAAGATAAAAGAGTAATCCGTTTATCTTTCTAAATTTCAATAAGGATACAACTATTAAAGGATTCAAAATGAATAAGATTTCAAAGAAGCGTAAGGTTATTAATTATATGTCAAGTGGTCGTTCTATTACTCCAGCACAAGCTCGACGAATGTTCGGAGTTCAGAATCTTCGTGCCACAATCAGCAACATCCGTGAGACGGTTGAGGAGTATGGAAACTGGGAGATTGTGAATGAGGATGGTCGGTATTACATGAACGATACTCATCCTGGTCGTCGAATGTTCAAGTTCGACCAGAATGGTCGCCGCACTCGCTGCAGCAACTAATTCATTAATTTATTGATTCGCAATCCCCTCGGAGAAATCTGGGGGGATTGTTTTTATGGAAAACGTTCTTAAAATAGCCTATCCTATCTGTCTTTCAATTCCAAGACAGAAAAAACATGTGTCTCTGATTTTCTACAAGAAGAACTTGCTTTCTATTGGAACAAATTCATTCAAAACACATCCACAGGCAAAGAAAATAGGTTACAGGTTTGAAGAAATGCACTCTGAATTGGATGCCTATACTAAAGTTCCCAGAGAATTTAAAAATAAAAAGTTAATCTTAGTTAATATAAGATTTAATAAGTTTAAGCAATTGAGGATGGCAAAACCCTGCAACCTATGCTCGAAATGGTGTAAAGAAATATTCGATGAGATTTGGTACACAACTGATGACGGTATTTTTTCATTATAATCTCACCAACACTTGACAATCTTTTTTATTGGTATATAATAACACAATATGACATATCGACTACACATCGACATTCCCATCGAAGATACTGATTTAGAATTGGCAAAATCTAAAGCAAAAAAAGTATTTGATACATTAATAAATGATGATAGTAGACTAAAGCTTCAATCAGAATCAATCAAACAGATAAATTATCGCTTAGGACATGACGATGATCGTCAAAAATCAAATTATTTTCAATTAGATAAACGAGGTCATGTAAATAATAAAAAGTCTGTATTTGAAATTTCAAACGAGATGAGTTCATAAAATAAGCGCCGTGGGCGGACAGCTTCGCAGGCTCGCTTATAACGAGTTCAAGCCAGGGCAGCACTGGAACGGCGCATTTCAAATGGTAGTTCATTGTAAAAAATCTTCTTATGATGTTTATATCGGTCGTCCATCTAAATGGGGCAATCCATTTACTATTGGAAAAGATGGAAACAGAGAAGAAGTAATAAAAAAATACGAAGAGTGGTTCCAAACACAATCAAATCTGATCGCATCCCTACACGAATTGAGAGGAAAGACACTAGGATGTTGGTGCAGTCCCAAAGCATGTCATGGAGATTATCTATACAAAATGGCAAATACACAATAAGAAAGGAAACACATGCCAGTTGATAAAACCAGAATGTTAAATCGTCGCAAAAAACGAAAATTAGAATCTCGGAGATTAAGGGATCAAAAGGAATTATTAAAAGCAAAGAAAGATACTTTGCGTAAATTATTCAGAGAAGGTCGTCTTCCTCGTTGGATTCAATTAGAACGAGATATCACAGAATGATTCGTCATTTGGGTTATGCCTGTCAGAATTTGACTCTTGGACCAAAGGTTCTTTCAAACAGAACAGTTCGTCTTAAAAATGTCACACGCTCAAAAATATCAGAATTATCTCTTTTGAATGCAAAAGATTTACTCAGCATAATCAAATGGAATGTTGAAAATGACATTTATTTTTTCAGAATTGGAAGTGGTATTTTTCCTTTCATGGATCATTATGAAGTAGGTTATTCGTTTGATGATATTTTACCTACCCAACGGAATGAAATAAAAGAAATTCTGAAACAGGTGGGAGAATTGGCCAAGAAAGAAAAAATTCGTCTTTCCTGTCATCCTGGTCCTTATACTTGTCTTGCCAGTCCAGTAGAAACAACACTTGAACGAAGTATTATGCATATCAAGATGCACGATCTCCTGGCCGATCTAATGGACCTAGGACCAGAATTCGCAATCAATATTCATGTCGGAGGATCTTATGATTCAAAACAAGAAACAGCAAAACGATTCGTAGAAGCTTATAATACATTTTCTGATAATCTCAAACAAAGACTAACCCTAGAAAATGATGATAAGGCCTCAATGTGGTCTATTAGTGATTTGTACCATAACATTCATTTGAAATGCAAGATTAAATTAGTACTAGACATTCATCATCACAAATTTTGTCAATCAGAGAGTCTATTAGATGCTGCAAAAATGGCATTTGATACTTGGTCAGAATTTAGTGAAATTCCTAAAGTTCATTATTCTGAATCTAGGATTGGTAGTAGACCACAGGCACATTCTGATTGGATAGTTGGTCCTATTCCATCCCTAGGAGATATGCCATATGATGTTATGTTAGAAACAAAAATGAAAGAAAAAGCCCTTTTAGGGTTTAGAAATTCTTCGGTCCTGTCGTCTAGCTCGGTCTAGGACAAAAGCCTTTCAAGCTTTGAACATGGGTTCAAATCCCATCAGGATCATTCTGGATGTGTAGTAGGTTGGGTTCCCGATGGTGGTTCGCCTTTTTCTACGTTTACATTGCCGTATTTGTCGAGATGTGTTTTGGGATCAAAATGTGGCGCCAAGTGAACCACAAGTTTACCGCTTCCATAATAGTCATCGATAAATTCACCATCTTTAAACATATCTGTTATTTCAGCCGGATCCGTGATTGTATCATTACCCACTTCAACGTGCGTTACAAGTCCTGCTCCGTGTAATGCGCGCACATTACTGGCTACATAATCTTGTCCCTCTTTGTGGAATTCATGATCTGTCAAGTCATTTGTCGCACGTGCCCATCCCTCTCTATCTAGTTGTCCTTCTCCCCTACCCCTCTCATCTAATATTTGAATAAAATGTCTTCGTGAACCATCTGGTTGTTTAACACTTCCCAACGTATTCTTCCTTATGTTGATATCATCGGAAGGTTGCATAATTCTACCTTCGTCTGGATCTATACCATATTGGTCTTCTGCAAAATCTCTGTACCAAGGACTTTCTCCCTCATTCAATAATTTTCGTACTTTTAATCTTAAATGTTCTATAATTGCGCGTTTAGAATTAATTGATTTTTTCATTGATATGTTTCCTATATTGAATATTTATAAGAAATAAAATGTTTAATAATCTTTTAGGCTTTTCTTCACAGTACCAATAATAGTATTATAGATATCTGTGTAGGTTATGAATAAAGTATTTATCTAAAGCCCACTTAAAGCGAAAGAAATTCATTATGGAAAACAGATTATACCAAACTAAAATAACAGTAGACAAACACTGTCTAGATTTACTTCTAACAGAGGCTGAATTAATCGAGGCACATGCTCGAGCAACATTACCAGAAAACTTACAATTACTGGGAGAAGATTGTTGTTCTTGTTGGCCCATTGAAAGACCAAAATGTGGTATATGGGACAGATTATTACATCGTTGTGATTGTGATAAATCCCCTTGACAGAATGAAATGGATTGGTTATAATTTAACAAAAGGAGATTAATAATATATGGAACTAAGTGTAGAATTTTTTGTTGGAGCATTTACGGTTGGATTGTTTTTCGGAGGTTATTGGTTATTGAATAAGATCATAAAGATCGAAGATAATATGTACAGGGAATTGGCCGATAATCGGAGATGGTGTACCGAAGACTTGCATGAGGCAATGAGGAAGCTAACAAAAGATGTAGATGCCTCCAATACCGATACAAGGGGCAGCATCGATCATATTTATGATGAATTGGACTCCATTCGCAGCGATATGCTGGATCGCATTAGAGAGTCTGATCATACACTCGAACGAAACATCACTGATCTGAGACTAGAACTGAGTAATATTGAAAAGGAATTTGAGTCTCGAATCATTGGTGAATCTCGTAATATGCAAAGAATGTTGAATGTCAAATTGAATCGACCAGAAACCGTTTCAGAATCAGTGTAATATAGTATTAAATTAACAAAAATTAACAAAACAAATTAACAAAAGAAAGAAATTTAAAATGTCAAATATACGTATCGTTCGTCTAACCAGCGGAGAAGAACTCATCGGAGAGTTTCACAAGTCCGAAACAGGTATCGTAATCAAAGATCCATGTGTTCTTATTCCTTCACAAGAAGGAAAATTACTCTTCGTTCGATGGTTGCCCTATGCCAAGACCCAAGAAGGAATTAATATCGATGACTCTCATGTGATGTTTGTATTGGAGCCTCAAAAGGAACTAGAGGAACACTATACGGGTGCAATTTCAAATAATTTGTTTATTCCTAAGCAGAAAATTGCCACACCGTCACTCAGTCTTAGTAACTGATTTAAATTAAAACTCAGTGATATCAAACACCGATTAATACCCGGGGTTTTTTATTCCCGTAGCTCAGAGGATAGAGCAACGGTTTTCTAAACCGTTGGTCGCTGGTTCGAATCCAGCCGGGAATGTTTATCGTTGTTTGTATAAATTTATCAAATTTCTACTAGTAATATTCAATATTGGTATTGTTATAGTATTTGATTGATTTATTCCAGTGATTAAAATATATTCTTTATCAGTTTTTTGTTCTATTCGGATTACTTTAAATTTAATATCACCAATTTCTAATATAGAATTTTCTTGTACACCATTTAATATAAATGAATTAGAACCAGTCACATTATTTGTTATTAAAAATTCATTTTTGTTGAATGTTTTTAATCCTGGTGGAGATTTGATGAAAACAGGCACAGAATCAAAATTATAATTTGAGTATTTTCCAGGAGTCAAAGAAAGATTTGTTGTAGTTGTAAGTATATTATTTTTAAATGATATAAATGTAAAAGATCCGTTAAAATTTAAATCATCATTTTTGTATGAAGAATTAGATACTACAATACCATCACCTGATTTAAAATAATTAACAGAAAAATAATCATTAATATAAGCTATAGATTTAGAATCGTTTAATGTTAATCCATTTACTCCAAAATCCCAAAAAACACTCATAGGAGAACCAGACATTACTACTACACTGGGAGTTATAGTGCATCCTTCATCGTATAAACTTTGCAATTCGTAACCACTGCTAATACCTAAGCCAATCAAGTCTATTGTTTTGATGAATTCATATACAGTTTTATCTAAACTAGTAGGCTTGTTGGCCGGATTTTTAGATGCAATGGATTGTCTAGAGTATAACATTAATTGTTATGAACCTATGTATATTAGTCTTTGTTTTTCTGGATCAATATCAGCATAACAATATATGATATTTGTATTGTTACAATCTAAAAATAAGGATTCTCCAGGTTCAAGTGGGTATGCTTGAGATTTATTGACTAAAATAGATTCATTACCAACATAAATGGTTGATGTATTTGTCGAAGGAGATTTGATATTTATTCCTGTTTTGTATATCAACGTAGAATTGGTAGTGATTGCCTGCACTAGTGTTCCTGAAAATTGAACTACTCCATTATGGAGTCTATTAGATTTTACTATTTCTGTTACCTTAACATTTACTCCATTTGTGGATAACTTATCATTGATTGCAGAAACAGTAGATGTGTTTCTTCTAATATCGTAGATGTAACTATAGATGGATCCAGTTGTTCCAGTAAGAGAATTGGTTATTTGATTTAATTGGGAGGCGAATGTTCCACCTGTAGAAACAACACTGGCAGAAACTGTATTTGAAACAGAAACACTACCAGAAGATATCGATACATTTCCTGATATGGGAGTGTATGAAAGTGAACCAGTGGCTCCATGCCAACGAATCAATACAGGATTATCTAGTGTTGTTCCTCCTTGTATTTTTAAAGCCGATTCTGTAGAATTTGTCACCCCAACAATAGAAGATACATTAACCGTAAAAGTAAAACCAGAATTTACTAAATTTACATTAATTGCTCCTCCAGATCCTCCTACTTGATTCAAAGTAGATCCAGAGTAATAGTGTAAAATACTTGGAATCCACTGTTGTCCTGTGGGTCCATATATTTTTATACTGTCTGAAGTAAAACCTATGAGTCCATTATCTAGAGATAATCCAGTAATTGTTGTTCTTGTGTTTACGGAGTCTATTGAATATGACAGTGGTCTACCACCAGTCACAGTAATTGCAGTTCCTCCGGATACGCCAAAAATAGCAATATTTTGATTAGAAATAGCAACTGTTCCGGTTACGCCAACGGGAAAACCTCCAGAAATTCCATGGACCGTTCCTGTAACCAATATATTATTGCCAGTTCCAGTTCCTTGAATCCATATTGCATTATTGGAAGTATTTCCTATATTGAATGTTCCTAATCCCGATACAGAACCTGTTATTCCTAATAAAAATCCTGCACCAGAATTTCCGTTAAATGTTTTCACATCCACTGGCATTGGATATTCTGAACTAACTCTACGGGAAACGTTTTCATTTCCCCATACTATTTTAGAAAGAGGTAGATGAATATCTGGAGTAATCCCAGAAGTATTATAATCTGTGCCCAGTACAGCTGTTCCATCATAAATAGTTACTGTTATATTGTTATTTACGTCTGCAGTTGGCATTTAAATATATCCTTTTCTTAATTATATATATAATGCTTTACTGACTTGCTTTTTTTGATATAATATACCATATGGAACCAATACAAAACAAAAATATCCTCTCAAAAGAATCATTTTCCAAGAAAATAGAAAATTATGTAGTGGAATTCTCTTCATCTTATATGGATGCCACTATTGCAGTTTGCAATCAATACGGTATAGAGTATAATGTAGCGTCTAAACTGTTGAATAGACCTATACTAGAACATCTCAGGGAAGAAGGAAATAATTTAAATATTATTCCTAGGACTTTAAATAAAACTAAAAAATTACCATTCTGAGTTGACTTTGTGTTGATTTAGTGTATGATTGAGGTTGAAATGGGGAGTTCCCATACAACAATAGGCCGAAGTAGTTCTTCGGGTTTAATGAAAGGAAAACATGAATTTTAATGAATTGAAGAAAAAATCAAAAGTATCGAATTTAGATGATCTTGTTAAAAAATTAGAAGATCAGAGTAAAAAAGAATCATACCGAGATGACAGATTTTGGAGACCAGAAATGGATAAATCTGGTAACGGTTTTGCCGTTATTCGATTCTTACCAGAAGTAACAGGAGAAGACTTACCTTGGGTAAAATTTTATACCCATGCATTTAATGGCCCAGGTGGATGGTATATTGAAAACTGCCTCACCAGTCTCAATCAAAAAGATCCAGTTAGTGAATTGAATACTCAGTTGTGGAACTCTGGTATAGAGAGCGACAAGAACTTGGCAAGGGATCGACGGCGCAAAGTAAATTATGTGTCAAATATATTGATTGTGTCTGATCCAGCAAACCCACAAAATGAAGGTAAGGTTTTTCTGTTCAAGTATGGAACAAAGATTTTTGAAAAGATTCAAGAGGCAATGAAACCAGAATTCAAGGACGAACAGGCAATCAATCCGTTTGATCTGTGGAAGGGTGCCAATTTTCGTTTGAAGATTCGTAAGGTTGCTGGTTATACGAATTACGACAAATCAGAGTTTGACTCTCCTTCTGCTGTTTTGGGCGGAGATGATGTAAAATTGGAACAATTGTGGAAAACGGAATATCCTCTGAAGGAATTTATCGATCCCACAAATTACAAGACGTATGATGAACTGAAAGATCGTTTGTATGAGGTATTGGGAGGAGACATTCGTGCAGCTTCTACTTATAATTCCAATACAGAAAATTCAGCTGATGATGCCGGTGTACAATCATTACAAGAAAAGCGTCCTACACCAATTAAGTCTAAAAAGTCAGAAGAAGAGGTCTCAGAAACCACTGATGCTTTGGACTATTTTAGTAAATTAGCGGACGATTGAATTATAAATAATTTAGTTTGTTCTACCAACCCCCGAGATGTTTGGGGGTTGTTTTTTATCCCATATTAAATACTTTACTATAGTATTCTGTACTATCCATGCCCTTTTGTATTATATTTGCAGGATATTTGAGTTTAGGTTTATCTTTTTCTTTTGACTTCTCTTTTGGTTCTTCAGATTTATCTTGTTTTGATGTTTTTAGTTTTTCTATTTCAGATAAAAGATTCTTATTTTTTTCTTCTATTTTCTTTATATCCGATTTGAGTGTTTTGATCTCTGAACGATTGTTAGATAATTGAGTCACATTAGTTTCTGTTAATTTATTTTGTTTTGGATCAACACTTTTATTTAATATTATTGTTGGTTCGTTTATTTTTTCCTGAGATTTTGGTATACTGAAAACATTCTTAGTAGTTTTATTAATGGGTTTAACTTGAACCACAGATCCTTTTTTAGTTATAGTTTCTGGTCCTCTTTCTCCTACAAGTCCTATTCCTATTTCAGTATATTTGTCAGGAACAATAAAACCACCGTCTCCGAATGTTTTTATATTTTCTATTTGTTTGTCTATTCGCTGCACAGTATCAATGTCACGATCAACAAATTCCGAAGAAAATAATACATTTTTAATTTTAGATTTTAGATTTTTATTTGGTCGAAAATAACTAGAAGAATATGGATCACTATTTGTTGATCGTATCCACTCTATTTTTTTATCTTTATATTTTTCATTGTCATAATTTTTATGCACCATAGTAGGTGTTGATTTCGAGTTTTTTGTAAAATGATTTTCTATATTCGGAAGAATAGTCTCTGGATTAGTGGGAGAATATACAACAGTGTTGGGTATTGTTGTCGAATTATCATTGCTAGAAATGTATGGTATTTCTAATAATTTATTGATATTTGTTTTTATATCAGAAATACGCGATGTGTTGGGTATAATATTTTCATTAATTTTAACTTGTTGACTATCTACCACCAATGGAAGAGGTGTATTTGAATTCTTTGTATCGGGAACATCCACCAATGGAAGAGGTGTATTTGAATTCTTTGTACCGGGAACATCCACCAATGGAAGAGGTGTATTTGAATTCTTTATATGTGTTTTATTTTGGATAATTGGTGCCTTTGAATCTCCACTAGTATTATTTACGACTTGAACTTTATTTTCTGAAAATCTAACCATACTGTTATTTTTTTTAGTCTTTTTTGGAATTATAGTTTTTTGTAATTTTGCAGAATACTCAGTATCGATATTTTTTATATGTTCTTCGTCTTGTGATCTATTATATAAAAAGTTTGAAAATAAATTATTTTTAGTTTTGGGTTTTTTAGGAATTTCGGTTTGATTATTCTCTTCTCGTTGCTCTGTGTTTTCTGTTATTTCATTTATATTCAAACTAAAAGAAGAAGTAATATCGAGTAAATTTTTAAGATTTAAAGAATCGTAAAGAACATTAATCAATTGATGTTTATATTCATTCGAAATCATCTGTATCTTTCTCTGCTATTCTTGAGATTTTGTTCCTCGACATATGATTTGATCATATCCGTATGAATTAATCTTTCCCAACATATCATATTTTCTATATCATGAATAGAATAATTATGTTCGTGTATCAATATAAATTGCAATTTTAAAAATTCAGATAGCCCCATGTGACTGAGGCTTATACGAAAAAATCGATTATTCCCTTCAGTGTTATTTCTCTTTCTATTCCATCCGATGTTTTATATGCTACTGTTTTTTCTATTCTGGATATATTTTTAAAATAATCAACTATTTTCGAAAAATCTTCTCTGGTCATTTTATCTAAAAACGATTCAAGATCTTCTTTTGACTGATCGTCACACGAAATGGATTCTTCTGGTGTGTATATAGTTTTCATACAAGACAAGGCCATATTAAAAACACTTTCATCTAAAGAAATTTTATTTCCAAGTAACATATTCACAGTTGGTTCCGACATTTCAATCGAAAGATGTTTTCCCAGTTCTATTGTGTTAGATTTATTTGTAGATTGTGTTATTGTGATTTCTTCTAAATTAATTTGTAAATTAATATTTTCGTTAGTATATGGACATACCAATACTGGATTAACAGAGGATCCTATGGATTTTATACGCAATTGAATAAAAAGATACTGTATATCTACCAATGTTAATGATCTTATATCTCTGTAATCAAAACATTCTTCTAAAACTTCAACTATGCAATTTATTTTTTCTCGTTCTGATCCAAATTCCTGTATTGTTAGTAATTTTTTCTCTTCTTTAACTAATATTGGTCTAAATGTAATTAATTTTTTTGTAGAAGGTATTATTGTTTCGAATCGAGGATAATGTTTTGTCAATAAGTCAGATAGCATTTTATTTCCTTTATGTTGTATTAGTAAGTACTAAAATTTGAGACTAGAGTCACACTAAACGGAGTGAAAGCACTTTCGGGCATAGAAGAAAGAGTAATAGACTCTAAGCTCATTGGATATACTTCACCATATGTATGGGTTATTTTTGTTGTTTTGTTTCTATCCCAATAATTTATAGTGAGGCTATTATATCTATTTTCAGTAGCATATGTTTTTTTAAAGTAGGGGTTTACATGTGTGGTTTGCCAAGATTTCCATCGATTGAATGCGTCATATAACAATAAATCATTGTTATTTCTTGTAATGGCAAAAGTTAATTGTATTGTAGTTGGGAATTTAATTCCAACAGGAATTTGTCTGACCATACCACCATAACCAACTGGCAATATATTTTTAAAAGGTCCGCCCGGACTAATAACAATCGCTTGGGGATATAACTCCTCCTTAGATAGGTAACTACTAACATCTGGAAGTCCTTGGATATCAAGAAGAAATTGTATCGTGTATGCATATGGGGATTGTATATTTTCATCGATAAACTGATCCCGGAATCCATCAATACTACCCGTTTTAGGAAATATCATTAAAATAATTCTCTTTCTGTTATTATTTTAAAATCCCATCCGTTAGCTTCACAATATTCCTTTGCACTCTGCCATTTTGCTTGATTTACGGTGTATGTTATGGTTTCTTCTAGTTTTATTCTTTTTCTTTGTGATGGATCTATTGTTTGTTTGAGTGGTTTTATTTCTACAACGGTTATATTCTTTTTATCATTATTGTCTTTGGTTTCGAAAATAAAATCTGGTATATAGTCATGGTACTTATTATCTATGGGAGAATAATATGGTATTTTTACACATTCAAATCCCCATCTTGTTATCTTTGAATTGGAATCCAGATAGTTGCAAAACCTTCTCTCCCATAATGATCTACATCGAATGTTTAAAGAATCTCCGATGTATTTGGTTTTATTCTTTGGAATAAATTTATTTTTATATGGCATCGATAATATATATATTTGAAAGCACAAATATGGCATTAATTTTCGATCCATCAACAGACTATGATCTTGAAAATCTGAACTGGTTGAATTTTAGACCAATACCTCCAGAGATAGGAAATCTCAACAAAAACATAGAAACCCACTACGCCCTGGACGAAAGCGTACATGTACCGTTGCCTGCACAGTGTAAAATAGCAAATGGTCATAATTATACCGATGATATCACAGAACAAATAGATCTATTGGGAATAGCTGAAGTGAAGGAAGAGGATAAAATGCGGTACTTTGGTGGATACGAGGCAATACAATATCAGTCAGCAGGCTCATATGACCTTGAACAATCTAGTATACAGACCAATTCAGCAATATCAGCTGGTCCAGGATATGGAAATCAAATTAAATATCTACGAGTAGATACAACGGATATGATGTACCAAAGATCAGATAAACGAATTTTTTCTACTAATATTATTTTGAAATCTATTACACCCGCTCAACTAGATTCTGCTATTAGTATTGCACAATATTTTGAAAAATTTGGGTATGGTCCAAGAACAAATAATCGGGGATTATCTTCTTTTGTAACGGGTCCTCCACCCATGTGGGCAGTGTGGGTGAATTCAGGACCAGCACCATCCGTAAATGGACATAGTAATTTTTTCCTTAGACTGAATCATGCCTTTATGGTAAATTGTGCAACTCAAACCCAAGGAGACGGACAAGATACCCCTTATAGTATTGAAAAAGGATTTAATAGTGGCCCATTGATAGTTACCATACAATTAGCATTCTCTGAAGTACAATCTGCATATCGGCATACTGATAACCAATTACGAAATAGATCATCTGCGCAGTAAAGTCATAATCCTATAATAGAAAATTAATAGAAACTAATAGAAACTAATGAAATATTTCGATTTTCATCCAACGATTGATTATAATTTTTCTGAGAATTATTCATCATATGAAATGATCGATATTTTCAGGACAAATGTAATATTGTTAGATGATGATTTAACAAAAATTCATTTAATAGAACCGACAACCAATATAGAAGAACTGGCAAATACTTATTATAATGATTCTAATTATTTTTGGTTGTTGTACTTGGGAAACAATATAACAGCCCCAGATGATTTACCACAAACAATAACAGAAAAACAATCACAACTCATAGAAAATAACAAAAGAAAAAAGAATTATTTTTTTATAAGAAATTTATTTTTGCAACCAGGAGATGTTTTAATAAATATAAACGATTTTAGTACATTTTCTATATCAGGAGGAGATCCTTATTGTGTAGTCAAAGAACACGACTCTGTTTTACGAAAAACGACCATACTAGAAAATTCAGATGGTGCAACCCTATCAGAAGGAAATACCATATTGGTATTGAGAGTAAATGAAGAAAATAATGGATTAATTTTACTAGATCCTCCAGGTATAACTGGGGCCTCTCTTGACAAAATAACAAATTGGGTAGATGGTGTTATAGAATTTAAAAAGAATAACTTTTTACAAAATCCATATTTAAATGTTAGTGGATCTGGTATAACTTTTTTCAATCAATCAGTGGAGGGATCGACATTTGAAAAAACATTGTTATATTCTTATATAACAGATGGTATTAGTCATTCATCGTTTATTATCGAAAATCAATTAACAATAGTAGAAAAAAATGATAATATTTTATTAAAAATACCAAAAGATAACACCATATTTGCCATAGAAGATGGAATGAAACAAGCCTTCAATATACAAAACAGTTCCAGGGTGTTTACCTTAAATGTGACAAAATCGAGATTAGAAATATAATCATGATACCTTTAACTTTCGCATCCTCATTGTTTACTTTATTGAATCCTGTATTCGAAGGTATTCCCCATGGTTTTGATTCTATTGAAAAATTAGAAATTAAATTTAAATCTCCTAAATTTGGAGAAATTACCATATTTCCGAAAAATACAGATACAAATGGTGATATTTTAGTTAGTTTAGAACTTACAGAAAGCATAGCCAGTCCTGTTGTTAGTGGAAAAATAGTGATAAATGATCATGCAAATTTTGTAGAAAATCTAAACTTAGAAGGATATGAAGAAATTATAATAATTTACAATAAAAATAAAAGAGAAGTAAAATTTACTGGAATAATAATTGATGTAAATCTATTGACAGATGATGCAACATTGGCCAATAAAATGAATCAAAAACAACAATTCAGAAATTATTCAATGACTTTTATGAATAAAGATATATTCATGGCAAATTATAAAACTCCGCAAGGAATATTTGAACCGAATGAATTTGAAATAAAAGAAGAAAATCAACAGCCATTTCAAAATAGAGATTTTATTGGTTGGATAGCCTAATAACTTTAATCGAATAAATATTTAAAATGATAAGTAGATTAATACCAAAAATTTTTGAAAAAAATAATTTTAAATTCAAACCGAGCGATATAGAATCGACCGGAAATGGTATTTGGTTGAAATATGACAATTCGTCATGGCCAGAAGGAAATAAAACTGGTCAAAAGAAATTAATTTCTCTATTGGGATATTTGACAAACAATGCAGTAACTGAAGACAAAAAAAATGTAAATTATTTGCTGTGGTCAGATATCGACGGCAATTGGTACTTTAAATCTGCTAATAAATTAATAGAATCTGCAAAAAAAGGTAATATTATTAATTTAACTATTAATCCGATGGGAGAGGATTTTTCAAACAGAATTGTATCAGTTACTCCCATAAGAGATATAAACAATGTTGTAAATTTAGAAACAAATGTATTTTTCTCTGCCTATAGGAGAATAGATCCAGACTACAAGAACAAATATATTGATTTCACTGATACCAATTATGGAATAACATCTAGTATAGTTTATTATGATTATCGTAAACATTTCAATAATAGTGCTCATGTTATAGATAACGCTCCTCCTCCTTTCGATAAAAATAAAATCGACATTCGTATAAAAACAGAATTTAAAATCATTGATTTAAATCCTACCACCTATGGTTATTTTGATCATAGTCCTTATAATATAAACGATAAAGTATGGTGGGATTATCTAGGAAAAAGGAACGACAGGTATAATAATATATCATGGAAACCACAGTATGATATTACTGAATTTCCTTTTCCTCTTTTTCACAAAATACAAACTCAAATAAGAATTCCTCTTATTCAAAAACGATTAGAGTTTAATCGTCTGCGGAATATTAAAAGAAAATGGGAAGTCTATAGATGTACAGTTTGTTGCATGGATCAACCAATAGGATCCAGTGCAGATGCAAAATTATTTCAAAATATTGCCACACAATCTCCACTCATTATTGATGGAGTATCTTATGATATTAAAAAACTATTCGGTAGAGATGGATTATTTTTAAATAAACCAAATCAACACGATTATTTGGAACTAGGATCTGTTGGACCATATCAGATAGTTGCTATTGGATCTTTTACTGATGGTATAAATTATGACGGTGATCGTTCTGATTGGCAAAATGGACTAACTTATGCAATAGATCTTTCGAAAGAACCGTATAATGAAACTATAGGAAAATTCTATAATTTAACACAAGATTTTCAAAGTTCATCATATTACCAACAAGTTATTCAAAAGGGATTAGAAAAATATGAAAATAAAATCACAGAAAATCAACAAAGAATTGCTATAATAAAAGAATTCGGTCAAAAAATAGATAGTTGGATTGAGGCTTCTATTGAATTTATTGGAGGTCATTTAGTTCCTTGTTCTCATTGTATTGAATTCAGGGATAAAAATAATTTACTCGAAGATGTAAACAACTACTGGACTATGTTTAGACATATGTCCAATGAAAGAATACCAGAATTTAGATCAAAAGAAATCGGTTATCCTACTGTTCCATGTGGATATCGTGCAGAATTCGGTGGACCAGAAATTCCAGTATGGTCTGGTATAATGTTTTCTGGTGCTGCAGGAACCGAACCGGTATTAGAATCAGATGATGAAAATTCAGGACTAACTGGACCTGTTTTGGAAGTGGAAGGAATAGGCAAAATTCCTTATTTCAGAATTCCACAATATACTTGTCTCAAAACAATTAATTTCAATCATGCTTGGGTCAGTGATCAACCAAATGAGATAGATAAAAAATATGATGAAATATACAATCAATTAATACCAAATTATCCTAGAAATTATGGTCCAATACATGATGAATTTAGTAATGTCATAGCAGGACCACTGGTAACCGGAAACTGGGTGCGAGATATTTATGAAAATAAATTTATGCGTGGAAAAGATGCTGGAGTGACTTTCGAGGGGATGTCGTGGGGAATGAAAGAAAAGTGCATGGGTCGTGCCTGCTATAATGAATATGCATTCAATCCAAATGTTCTGTATGCCCTTAAACAAATAGCAATCAGACAAAAAAATATACTAGAAGTTGAAAATTATCTATTAGATTTAATTAAAAATAAGATTCAAACAGAACTGATAACTAAACTTAGTACAAAATACGATCAATGGTATAATAGAAAAGCATTCTTTCACTCGAAACAACCCGGGACTAGTATATTCAAGGGAAATGAATCTCTGGGATTCCGTGGAACAACATTATCGCAGCCAATATCTTTGCGAGGAATCAAAAAAATAACCAGAAAACCCATCAGAGGAAGCAGATATGAAATTTTAGCAAAGGCAAAGGGGATTACCGGTGCCAGTATGGGTCAGTGGTTGTATAATATTTGGTTCGACGGAGAGAATGCTCAAACATACACTGGAAACACTCTAAACCCATATTATATGCAGGGGTATAAACAAAATTGGTTGTATTTTGATCGAAAAGAATTTAAAACCACACAAAAAAATCTGAAATTGAGATACTATACCAATAGACACACGCAAGATAGAGATACAGAATTTATAATTAAAAATAAAACATACGAAACCACATTCTATGGAGTAACCGGAGACGGACTGTTGTTAGAAACAGATCCGGCATTAAATGAATTAAAATCATATACCATATTCGATATAAATGTTCAAAAAAGACCACCAAATCTCAAACGAGAAGAGATTGCATCTTATGTCCGAGTAGAATTCAATAGTCCAATCGGACTGGATAGAATCCAAGATTTTCCTAATGGATTTATCAGAGATATGGGATCTGAATATTTCTTACCCTATATTGTTTCTCTAACTCCTGGTCCATCTGGAAGACAAAGTGTAAGAAATAATGTTGCAGTTATCGGCATAGATCCTTATGGTTTTGATGTTGCTGTCAAAAAGGGAAAAATTGAATCAAAATATGATCACAGAAACAACTGGTTCGCAGAAGGAGAAAACACCGAAATAACACAAACGGAATTGACGCGAAACGGAATGGATTTGTGGCCTGAACCTATGTTCGAAACTCGATATCCTTATTATGCCGAAGATCCAAGACAAATGTGGTCGTATTCCGATTCTTATACTGGATTAGAATTGCCAAAAGAAAGATGGTACAATAGGGAATTGGCAAAACAAAGATCAGCTGATGTCGATCCAGAAAGAAGAAAAAGTCATATGGGAAGTGGTTTACTCATGGGATCTCATAGAAAAATTAAACCACATAGATCTTGGTGGGCATTTCACTTTCCAAAAAACATATTCATACCACAAAAATTATATTCTCAGCTCACAACAGATTTGAGTGATGTGTGGCGTCATGGATATCACAATCATACCAATTTGCCAGGAGATCCATATGATGGATGGTTGAATTTCTTAATGGAAGATCCGCCAGTGAAAAATCAAATAAATACACTATTGAATCGAACTGGATTTGATTGATTTTAATATGAGAATATAATTATGGCATTCTGTTGTTGTGAACCAAATGTATGGTATGTGTGTATTAAACATCCAGAATCCATCTATGCAATATTAGGTGCCTCATCTCCTTGTATTTCATGTCCAAATCCCCCATGCAATCCATGCATTGGCTGGGGATTCGGATCAGGTCAGACGAGACCATGTGCAGTGATCGAAGAAATATACAATCAAGAGAAAACAACACGATATCCTATATCAAACACAATGTGGTTACCCGGTGGTATATTATATAATTCTGACATAACACCAGAAAAAGCTTTTGGTATATGGGTGATAAAAATTCAGATAGAAGAAGATGGTGGTGGTGGATTTGGTCCCCCAGGACCAATTTGGACTTATTGGCCACCGACTGGATATAATGGCTGGACTTCTTTCTGTACACACCAAATAAATTTTGTTACTCCAAATTTATTAAATTTAGATACAAATCCACCTAAATTAATAGAACCTCCTTCTTTCACAGAAAATGGTGCTATAGAAAAAGAAAGAACTTTTTATCCTGCTACTATATTTAAAAGATGCGATGATCTCTGTACTAATTGTTCGATTGAAAATGAATGTTCTAAATTTATATTTGCTAATCAGAGATTTCCATATCATGGATTGGAGATTTCATATACTCCAGGACAATATCCAAATGTAAATTTAATAAATGATTTTGAATTATTTAATTGGAATTCAACAGACTGGGGATGTACTGGAGGAGAACTGAAGTGCCCAGAAACAATATGTTTAACTAAAAATAACGAAATAACATATCGTGGTTATTGTAAAAATTGCATAGTTCCTCTATCGAATTCACGTCAAGTTATTCAATCGTCTATTACATCAACTCCATGTCCAGGATGCTGTCCAGGATGCCAAACATACTATGATCCTCCAGTATCGCTATTTCCATCTGTTCCACAATAATATTTATAAATAAAATATGGCATACGGCGATCCAAATCCCCCAGAACTAGATCCAATCTGTGAACCTGGTCCATGGATTCCCGGATTAACTCTTACTGAAAAAAATCCAGAAGAAATACCAAACGGAAATATAGTTTTACCCGAACAAACTGTTCAAATATACAAAAATAACTATATTTCTGTTCACAGCGAACAATACAAGAATTCTTTAAAAAAATGGTTCACAGAAACTACCATGAGCTGGTTGGGTGGTGATGGTTTATTATACGAGCAAAATGGTCAACCAGTAAAAGAAAGTGAATTATGGAAATGGGATGTTAGTGGCGAAAGTGAGTACGGACTAATAGAACCACCGATAAATGAACCAAATTACGATCTTTTTGATTCTAATTGGGCAGCACAATTTGTTGTTTTTGCTCCAGGTGGTGCTGAAATGTCTTGTAGCAGTCTGGACCTGGATTGGTGTTCGTGGTCTCCTACCACAAGACCAAAAAGAGGACCAGAAGACGATATACACAAAAATTGTCCTGCCCAGGCACAAAAACCATCAGAACCAGAACCATCGTATCTTGATCTGTATAAGGCTTATCTTGAGACTAATGAATGCAAGCAAATAGAAAAGATTTTAGGTCCTCAATATCTTGGATGTATATGGAGTGATCCCAAACACCCATGTAGTTGTACTTGCCCAGAACAAGGAACTTCTTTTGCTGATTATCTTGCTGCCACTAGAACATATGCAACTTTTTGGGATACTCCAAATTATGCACCATTGTATAGAATTTCACAAATCTCTCAACTTACTAGTAAAATCATTCGAGTTGTCGTCAGTCAAACATCAAATGAGATAAAATTAGGAAGTATTATCAACATAATACATAAAGATTCTATTATTGGAAAAAATGATATGAAAAATAGTGGAAAATGGTTAGTTGCTAGTATAACACATAATTTTTCACCACAACTACAATCCGCCACAATCTTAACACTAATTAGAGATTCAGATAATATTAATTTTAAATCTTCGGAAACGGGTTGGGATCCTATATATTTAACAGAAGACGACTGGGAATATAACCAATGATATTAAATAAACCAAAATATTCTGATCTTTCTATGTTTTTAACAAAAAATAGATATACTGGAGATTTTGATTTAACTAAAGATAAAACTTCAATAAAGGCCTCAATCAAAAATATAATACTGACCCAAAAGGGAGAAAGACCTTTCGATAGAAATTTTGGATCTAATATACAAGAAACTCTTTTTAGTACTCAAAATAACAGATTTGCCGATTCTATTATAGAATCTAGCATTTACTCTAGTATCATGACCAATGAACCCAGAGTAGATTATAAAAATTTTTCTGTGAAAATAACCAGAAATGAAAAATCTCCCAAATCTATGTCAATTGACGTTAATTTTCAACTAATAGATTCTGATGAAATCATAACAGTCACCATAACCTTATGACAACACCACCCGACCTAACTAAATTAAATTTCGATGAAATAAAATCATCATTAACTGATTTTTTAAAAAATCAAACAGTATTTAGTGGTTTTAATTTTGAAGGAACAGTAATTCAAACTGTTATAGATTTATTGGCTTATAATACTTATTATTATGCCTTTTATTCTAACATGATTGCAAACGAGGCATTTCTGGATACAGCCAGAAGACCAACCTCTATAATATCTTTACTAAAACCACTGGGATACACGGTTCCAGGAAAAAAATCTGCCAGTTCCTTGATTAAAATATTTACTGATGATTCGAATTTACAATCCAGTGAAGTTCCAAGATATACTTTATTTTCTGCAAAAACATCTGATGGAGAGTATTATAATTTTTATAATATAGATCCTATAAATTTAATAGAAGGAGTCGGTGGAGAAGAATCTGGTATATTCGTAATCGAAGCTAAAAATATCATACTAGAACTAGACATTACAACTCAAATTGATCTTGCTAAGCAGAAATATTTAATACCAGATTCTGATATAGACATATCAACAATACGAATAGAAGTAAAACATCAGTCTGGTGAATGGGTAGAGTGGTCCAATGTGAATTTCTTTCCAAACAATAATGATGAAGTTTTTTATATAGATCGATTAGGAGATACCTTTGTTATAGATTTTGGAAAATATAATAATTTAGGAAAAAGTATAGTAGATACAGATGAAGTTAGAATTACATATTTACTTTCTAGTGGAAGTGTTGCAAATGGACTATTTCAATTTAGTAGTTCTCAATTCACTATATTAGATGCCACAACTAGTTCTGGTGGTTCTGATGGACCAGATTTGAATTTAATTAAGTTTTTAGCACCTAAAATCTTTTCTGCACAAGAAAGAGCAGTAACCAGTTCAGATTACTCGGCGTTATTGATTAAGAACGGATATATTTCAGATCCAAATCAGATCGTAGTATACGGTGGGGACGAAATTTATCCACCAAAATATGGAAGAGTATTTGTTTCATTTCCCAGTGGAATAGCAAATCCAAATGAAGTAATTGAATTTATACGAGAAAAAAATATGATTACGGTTATACCTGAATATATTATTCCTAAAACATTGGATATTATGTTAAATATCCAGTTGAAATTTAAAGGAAGCTTATCTATTTCGGCAAAACAATTTTGGAAAAATAAAATAATAAATAATTTTAATACAGAATTTTCAAATTATAATTCTGGATATGCTTTTGGTTTGGAGTATAATTTTAATTTATGGAAAAATAAAATCATTGGATTGTATGACAGTGTTTTGTCTGATATTTATTTTGAATCTATTGATTTCATGTTTGGAGTAGAAGATTTACCACAAACAATCATACCGATAGGAACGACCATAACCCCATCTGAAGGTATTATTTCTAACTTATTTGGAAATACTATTGACTCTCAGCAGTCTAAATTTAAGTTAACAGGAACAGATATTTATCTAGTAAATAATGATGGGAATCCTATTTTAACACAAGCTGTAGGAAATATAACCAATAGCACCGTTACAATAGATAGAGTATTTTCTGAACACCTAGAACCCAAAATAACTTTAAAATCCTCAACACACGATATATCTAAAATAAACACCATAATGAGTAAATTTAATTTATCAGCAACGGTCATTTAAGATGTCTTTTCCGATTTCTATTTTTGAAACCCAATCACAAACAGCATTTAATGCTGTAACAACACTACAGAATCAGTTGTCCTCCATATTCAATCAATTAGAACAAAATGAATTTGTTCAATTGGCTTCTTCTGATACTCAAACAGATAATCCTATTCTATCCAATTGTTGTATAACAAATTTAGATATTTCTAAAAATATACCAATGTGGGTAGTAACAGAAAAAGAAGAAAGAGGAGGAAATGAGATCACCATATTCGATTTCGTTCAAAAATATTATGATTGGTTGTATTGTGATTTGGAGTGTGGAAGTGGTTCAAATTACCTCCTAGAAGACAAATTTTTGCAGGTCATCGATATTGAAAAAACAAAAGAACGTTTTTTAAAAAGATTGTTTTCTACATACTTTCCAGAATATAATGATTCTGAACAATTAATTTCGAGTACAGGATCTCCTGTAAGTACTGTATCTTTATCAAGTTTTGTTAAATCAATAAAAAATAAATTTTATTTAAAAAAAGGAACATCAGAGGGATTAAATATATTTTTTAATAAAATATTTTCACTAGAAAATATCGAAATAAAATATCCAAAAAAACAAATACTTAGATTGAATGGTGGAGCTTTTTTTGATTCTAGATTTAAATTCAATGGAATAACGAGTGAAAGAACTTTAGATCCAGAGAATGTTGCAAATGAAATAATAGGATCTATGCTCAACTATAATAGATTTCAGGATGGTGGAGTATTCACTGATTATTCTTACATATTAGCAACCGGAATGAGTGCAGATAATTATAAAAAAATACATCTAAGAACAAATCATCCTGCTGGAACGAATTGTATTTTTGAATTAAATATCAATGAATATGAACCTCCAGGATCAACATATAATCAAACTCAAATATGCGAAATAGCAAAAATAGGTAATTATTTACCCTATCGGTTGGATATAGATTATGTGGATAATTCTTATTCTTTGAATCAATTTTATGGATTAACATATACCATTGGATGTACATTGAATCCTCTTTCAGGAAGTTCTTTAGGAAATGAATTGTGTTATTTTTTCCCAAACTGGGCAGATGGAAATGAGACATATCAAACTTTTTTGGATATTCCTATAGAAAGAATGTTTAGATTATGTCGTATAAATAATATAAATCCAAATGCAAATATCCCATTGGAGTGCCCATAATGAATAAATATTTTTTAATAACAGGTTACAATGCAAATGCAACTGGAGATTATTTAACTCATACCCAGATTTTGAATTCTTCTAATTTAAAATTATTTGAAATTCCTTCCTATAATGTAGGTATAGGAATTATTAGAAAAAACTGGTCTAAGGGACTAAACTACACCCCATGGTCTAAAAACAATAGTTCCAATTCTTATACTTTTTACAATAATAGAGTGTATTTGTGTCTATCTAATAATGAAAAAAATATATCAAATATACCAAATTCTTCTACTATTCCTCCAACACACACCTCGGGTAAAGTTAAATATGGTGATGGATATGTTTGGTTATATCTTTATAGTATTTCTGCAAACGTAGAAAATATGGTGAATACAAATACGATTCCAGCTCCAAGTTTTTATGGTTTAAAACAATTAATAATCAATAGGGAAACAGATGATATTGACTGTGGAATAACTGCAGGATTGACTGGAATATGTGCAATATATTTGACAGATGATTCCAAAACCAATGCAAACTTAATTTATTATAGTGGAGTTTCTTGTGAATCTTGTAAAAACACTGCAGAAGAAACTACAAAAACAGATTTATTAACCACCATATTTTATTCTAAGGGAATAACGACAAGTAATTCTATTTCTATTAAAACTCCGCAAGATTCTTTGGAATATTATATATCAACAGGAAAAATAAACCCAAAATTAAACTTTGAGGCAAGATCTTATACAGAAGCCAAATCTTCTGGAATTTCTGCTGGAGCAATATTATCTGCATCTATAAATCTCGGTTATATTTCAGGAATATCATCTACCTATCTCAATCTTTCAGATACAGAGTTGCCCATCACAATAACCGGAGATGGATATGGTGGATCTATGAGTTTTATCACGGTAAACAATGCAGGATCAAATCAAATAACTGGAATCAATTTAATATCTGGAGGAAGAGATTATATATCAGATAACGTAGAATTATTATTAAATGGAATTACAAATTCTGATAAAAGAAATACAATAAAATCTTCAATAAATATTTCTACTACAGCAAAGTCTTTAACATTTACTAATATAAATTCTATATTCGATGCAGCATCAAACAATTCTATCGGTTCGGATTCAGTAGTTAAGATTATAAATTCTAGAATAGATTCTCATTCTCCTAATACAAATTATTATGCTCTAATTGAGGCAGATTCTTATACAAAAGAAACAATAACAGATCTATGTCCCAGTGTATTAAGAATATATCCTTTTAATTCGAATGGTTTAACTTTTGATAGGGAATATTTAAATATATTATTTAATCAGGCAATCAATCAAACAGAAATACAAATGAGATAAATATAACAATGAAATATCCTTTTTCTAAATCTACTCCGTTATCTGCATTTCCTTATAATTCTAGAACAGGCAAAAATGAATTCGATATAACTGCAGATTCTAAGAATTACATATTACATGGATTTAAAGCAGGAAATGCACTTCAGGCATCAGAATTAAATGAATTGCAAGAAAATTACTACAAAAATTTCACACTATATAATCTTTTACTCAAAAATTGGTTTTTTATAGGAAACGGGATGCAGCCAGGAGATACAACTCTTCCCATACGAGGACCTTCTTGGATTGGAGCAGTTCCTCTAAATCCATTTTCCAGTATTTCTATATCTGAATCAACCAATTCAATAATTTTCAAAAAAGATTGGTATTTAGTTGATGATTTCAGTGGATTAAAATTTTGGATATACAATAACACAGAAAAAAGTATTACAATTCCTACTAGTGGATATGTCGGAATGACAATAGAAAGAAAATATATCACGCCGACTGATGATTCTGATTTGAATGATAATTCTGGTGGATTTTCTGATTCTTCACTCAGTCCTGGTGCAGACAGAGTTCAACTGAATTTTATCGGAACAAATCACTCTACTACATTGAATGAATCTCCTGTAGTTAACACCAGACATATTTTAAAGATATCAAATAAAAAAATATCTTATATAAATAATTTATTAAAATACACAGTAAGCTAACATAATCGGATAAAAACATGCCATTTTCAGATCTAACTCAATTAAATTCATCAGATACTTTTCAAACAGTATTCACTCGAAACAATGAAATGATTTTAAAACTTAATGATCTTGAGGTAGGATCATTACGTTCAGATGGTAGTATTATACTTTCAGAAATAGGTTCCACTGGTGGTATAACACTTGGAGTGAATTTTGAAAAAATTATAGGAGTTTCTGGTAGTTTTAATTTGTTAATATCCGGTCCTGTTCCGGGTGGATTGACATTAAATTCTGCAATAGGAATTAGTGGTAGTGGATTTGGAAAAATTAATACCATGAGTGCAGAAAATTCTAGAAAATTTCTAGGATTTATAAGCGGAGTATCTGGATCAGATTCTTATACAATAACCACGTCAGGAAGAATAAAAAACTCATCATTACAAGACAATACTTTATATTATCTCGATGCAGTTGGGGGAATAACATCAAATCGTCCAACTTCTAATAATTCTGTCATAAAACCAATTTTATTCAATATAAATTCAACTATTGGTGGAATTGTTTTACAACAAAATGAAATTGTAGTGAGCGAAGCAGCAACTTCTTATATAAAATCTTCTTCAAGAACTCTGGCAGAAATAACAACGAATGGTTCTATTTCTGTCGGAAATGTAGTTTATTATGATGTTTCTGGCAGTACTTGGGCAAAATCACAAGCTAATGAAGCTAAAAAATCTGAAGTGTTCGGTATAGTTGAATCGATTGGTGGAATTACAGCGACTATAGTAACTCATGGATCTATAAATATTCCAGCAAACATACTCAATTCCGTGGGAGATGGTGGTGCTGGAGGAAATGATATCTGGTTCCTTTCTGCTATAACAGGAGGACATCTACAAAATCTGGCACCTTCTTCGATTGGTACTATTGTTAAACCTGTATATTATAATTATCCACACCAATTTGCTGGAAATACATTTAGTGGATATTTAATAAATTATATTGGATATGCTGCTGGAGGAAGTGTCGGAGAAGAACAGGACGATACAAGTGGAATAAAAATAGGAGAATTCAAACAAGTTAGTTTTCATGGAAATCGTCTTGGAATGAAGGATTGGTTGAATTTTCTGCAGAATCTTATAGATGGATGTACCAATACGTTTGATCCTAATCCAAGTTTGAACTCAGATAAAACTATTTGGAAATTTACAATACCATATGATGTAGGATTATTGGAGGGTGTTACAGCTTATTCTAGTAATTATCCTGGTTCGAATTCTGTTTTAGAAAATTTTATAGATAAAGATTATGTAGAATTGAGTGGATCTTTATTATTAGCAGAAGAACCAGATATTATTATTAATCAAATAAATAGAAAATCTCCATTTACTACAACATATGGCATAAATTCATTACTTACAACTAAAAACGATTTCAGTTCTATCTTTGGAATAAGTTATGACTCTGGTAGAATTCCATTAGAAAAATTCACTGAACTTGGTGTAAAATCTATATTAAAAATAAAAACAAATAGTAAGTGGAATGCTCCTGACCCATTCAACGATAGAAAAGATAGATGGTCACAACTCAAAAGATTGTGGTTCAGTCAAACAGATAACAACGGGAAAAAAGTAAAATTAATCAATTGGGCAAATGCATCTCTATTACGAACGAATAATTATTATTTTACTGGTATGTTCCTTGATAATGCTCAAAGTCCATTGTTTTCAGAATTTGGAGATTTTTTACCCCAAGAAGGCAGCAACACTGAGATAGGAAAGGGATTGGATTTTAATCGAATTGGTGAGTTATTGGGCAATAACAGCCGAGCCCATTTAGAATTTAAAAAACAAATTTTAACTTCTTTTTATCTTCCAGGATTTGTTTTAGATTTAGACGTAGGAAATCCAACCGGTTCTTTGTATCCTATCCAATCAGGATGCAGAACTGGTTATTGTAGTGCAGGTTTTTCCAAAAAATTAAAAAATCTACAATTACCAGATGAAGACAATCCAATTGGAGGCAAACAACTCCTTTATATCAATAAAGGATATATACCAATATATTCAAATTGGATGACCCCCTATAACGGGCTTACTGCTGATGAAGGTGGTGAATTAGAATATTCGGATGGAGAACAATTTGACTCCAGTGCCAGGCTACAGGACTGGCAAGAAATAGGATTTTGCTTACCTGGATGGACGAATCTAACAAACGACGATCCGTCATTCTATCCAGCTGGTGGTATTCGATTTTTATTCATATATTCTCCTACTTATGCGATACAGAATAATATATGGGATTTAAATCATATTGATTTAGATAAATTCTTTACAAATGTTTCTAGAATACCAGGAAGATTTGTCGACGCAAATACAAATTTTCTTCATAATATACATTGGAACTGGTTTGTCAAAACATGGAATAACAGCACTAGTCAATGGGAAATTCCTACAACATATAATAAAAAATATATGAGTATGCCTACAACGGGACAAAACCAACTGAATAGTGGTGCTATAGCATTAGGAGAAAATGAATTTTTAAGATCTGTAGTGGGAATTCATTTACCAGATTACTCATCATCTTATGATTATGGACAAAATGACAATGGTTATTCAACTGCAATCTCTATTCCTAAAACACTGATGCGAGTAATATAACAAGTAATATAACAACTAATATAACAAGTAATATAACAAGTAATATAACAAGTAACACAATAAAGTAATATAAGATGTCTAGTTTTTTTATTTCCAGCGTTTTTGGGACAGGACTAACTGGACCTACTGGTCCGACCGGTCCGACTGGTCCCCGTGGTGCCACTGGTGCAACTGGTAATAATCTATATGGAATAACAGGTTCTTCTATTATAGGAATTACTTTATCTGGTTCTAAAATAATATTTCAATGGGAAGAAGGTTCAACTGCACAGATTGATTCTTTCAAAGGAATTACTGGTGCCTGGGTTGTGCAATTAGGAGGAACTGGACCCAGTGACGGCGTATTTGTAGAAAGAACCAGAACACCCTCAATAACTATTTCTAACGATATAATAAAAACCAGCAGTGATTCTTTGGTTTTAAGAAATATATCTACAAATACGCCAGAAACAATAGGAATTACTTTAAATGATTCAGTAACTCAAATAGAAATAAGTTTTTTGGGATCTATTGGATTTACTTTAACCGATTCTCATGTAAATCGTCTACTCATAGGAACAGGAACAACTTCCTTTGCCGGTGCAACTAACACCTCGTGGAATTCTTCCAAGAACATTCTCGATTGGAAAATAGCAAAATATCTCGAAGGAATAACTCAAATAAATGGTACTATTTCTGATGATTCAATAGAATATAAATTAGATACATCAAAAGCAACTATATTTCAATTGAATCCAGTATATGAGAATATAAATAAAACCTCGATTTATATTAATTCAGATACTAATTTATCATCAAACGAAAGTAGGGGAATATGTATTATTATACCCAGGGGTTCAACTGGATACACTGGAGGCTTTAATTTCAGCAGCAGCAACAGTAGTTATGATGTATGGACTGGGGTGTATTTGCCAAATCCAGAAGAAGGAATAAATGTTTACTCTGCTTTGAGTTATGGTAATAATTGGTATGTTTCTTGTAGTGGATTGGGTATATCAAATGACATAATAAATAAAAAAATACCCAAAAAATTTAATGTGTCGCAAGAAATTCCTTTATTTTTTGGATCGTGTCAAGGTAAAAAACAGACCGATCCCGGGTGGAAAAATTGTTATTATCTAGACTTGAACCCGGATGATGTAATCAACAGTACTGATTTAACTATATTGATTGCAGGGGGCAATTACAAATTCTACTCTGGATGCTATGGTACACCGGGAATATCCTTCGAAAGACCTTGTCTTGAAGGATAAATTAAATGAAACAATCTCCTAATCCATTATCATCGCAAAATATATCAGGATCTTGTATTTATACAGGATCGACTGGTCCCATATGTACTTCGACAGATGCGGATCGATGTGCAACGAGATTCAAAGGAATTTTTTTCGAAGGATTAACTTGTGCCATTGTTTCAGGATTGAGTGGTAGTTGTTGTTTATGGGATCCTGAAAACAACACAATACTTCCCTGTCAAACCACAACCATCGCAGAATGTTACAATTTAGCGAGTACATTTAATTTTAATTATAACTGGTCTTTACTTCCATGCAATGAAAGAAAATGCAATTACATCATTAAATCAAAGACCACAAGACAGCCTGTCATAGGAGCTTGTTGTAATGGTAATGGATTGTGTAAAGAAACCTCACAGGAAGATTGTGAGTTGAGTCAATTCTTTTATCAGGGAGATGGAACTATATGTTCTTCTGGAATTTGTATAGAAGGAACAGGAGGATGTTGTAATGGAATCACATGTAATGAAGGAATAACAGGAACAGATTGCATAACAAATAAAAGCCTATATCTAGGAAGAGGGAAACGATGCTGGCAATTCACCTGTAGTACAAATAATATTCCCTGTTTAGATTCGATACCTACAGAAAAACTCAAGATCGGAGATGAGTTAGAGGGAGGTATTATTGTTGGTATATACAAACCAGGAAAATCTAAATGTTGGGGAAATTCTGCATTTTCGTCTAGATTAAATTTGAATTTAATATCAAATCCAGAAATAGAATCCATATCATATACTCCACTAATAGATGGAAGAGGATATGGTATTATTCATGATGATTTATGTTCTGTTGAAGATTCTTATATTATGGTTATTTCCCCCAGCTCCATATCAAATGAAATTACTAAAACCAGTTATACTTGGAGCAGATCAGGTAAAGATTGGGGTCCTTTGTTTGATCGATTTGGACGAATAAAAGAATCAGATACTATAGGATTAAATTTAAGGAATGAAGGATTTGTATATAATAACACCTTATCTTCCGAAACGAATAATTCGATTATAAGAGAAAATGCAAATCTATATTGCACTAAAAGATCACCCGAAGATTCTCCTTTTGATCGATTGACTAGAAGGTCTACACATGGTGCATTTGGTAGGTGGTCTATGGATTGGGGACTCTATAATACCATACGATTGGTCAATGCAAGATTGTTTAATACCACTGGAATATCATACGATCAATATCTTTATCCTAGTTTATATGATTCAGGAAATAGATTCAACGATTCATTTATGCGAGATATGCCGAACGGATTAATAGAATATAACAAAAACAGTACTAAATCTTACGAAAGAACATCGGATTGGTTTATTCCTTCAGTAAATGAATGGGCGTTCATTGCAGATCAAATTCTTTATAATAGATTAAATGAAAATCTAACCGATATGGGCGCAGAACCTCTTTCTGATTATCATTGGTCTTCTACAGGTGCATTTGATTATCTAAATGGAGAAGGAATATCAGATGGTATAACTGCCACACCAGGAAGTGTTTCGTGGTCTATAAACTTAAGTAATTTAAATTTTGTTCTTAGACACCGTTTAGATGTTGCAAAGGTTAGGCCAATAAAATTGATCAGATGTGATGGAAATCATCTTTCTTCTACTAAATATTCTGCAATCTGGGAGGTTAATATCTAATGCTAATAATTCCTGGAAGTGGAATAATACCCCAATTAGGAATAATATATGGTCCTATCGGACCAATAGGACCAATAGGACCAACAGGACCAACAGGACCAACAGGATCAACAGGACCAACAGGATCTTGTTTAAATGGAAACACCGGTTCAGGAATAATAGGAATAACCTTATCATCCAATGATATTGTTGTTATATTTGGAACTGGATCATCTGCCATCACAATAGAAAATTCACTGATTCGCGGCACAACAGGAACTACTGGAAATAATATATCAGAATGGAATATCAGGGGTGCCACAACAAATGGTCAACCAATTTTTAGAACATATACTCCAATAGAAAATCAATTGAAATCTGTAACTTTTTCCGCAGATCCTAATGCTGGTAAAAAACCTGAATTTTTAGGATTGACTTTCATTAATTTTTCCATAAAAACAAGTACAGACACTATAACAATATTAGATTTTAGCAATACAATTCCATTGTCTGGGCTGACCGGTCAGTTGGCATATGTGAATAAAGAAAGTAATATCACAATAGGAGGAGCTTCTGGTACAAATTGGAATGGAAATCGATTATCATATAGTAATGGAAATTTTATAGAATTCGATTCGTTTGACTCTGGCTTATCATCAGATAATTATACAAACACACAGATTATATCCATAACAGGATCTCAAAGAATTCCTATAACAGGAATAACAGGAAATGTATCTACCGTAACACCTATAACTTCATTATCTGGTAATACTTATCAGTCTGGTTTGTTAATACACAATCCTTCCGGGAAGGATTGGAGAATTCCGTTTCTGGAATCAAATTATTCTACGGGAAAAACTGCATCTCTATTGACTGGAGGTGCAACATTGGGATCTTGTTGGTTAGAAGATATTGCAGATCCTAGGAAAAAATGTGTAGATTTTTTGGGGAAAGATTATTGTCAGTCTATAGGAGGAACTTGGAGTTCTAATCCGTGTAGTACGAGGGAAGAAGTATTTTCTACACTCAAAGCCTGTTGTCTATACGATTATGAAACAGGGGGAATAACCTGTATAAATACATTTGAAATCGAATGTTTACAATTTATGGGAATAGTAGGAAACGTCAAATGTAATGTATACGAAGGAATTATGAATAAATGCCCCGATGATCTTTGTTTTACTTGTGAGTTGGGTAAGTGTTGTTTCAAGGGAAAATGTTACAACGCTACCGAATCAGAATGTTTTTCTACATATCCGGGTGGGGTTTGGTTTAGTGGAGAAACTTGTTAAATGCCTCCTAACGTTGGTACAATAGGAGGTAAAACACCCGGCTGGTGGCTGGAAATAGATCTATGTTCTTGGGGTTCAGTCGACATTTGTCACCCCTGCAATTCACCATTTCCAAAACCATCAGAGTGTTATCCTCCTTGGGTACAAGAAGGTGGGGTGAGCGACCCAGATAAGTGCTACCCAGATCATAGTTATTTTGCTGCATATCAAATACCTGCAACAAAAGGAACAGGATATCTTGTGGATGGAACTACTTTAGCTCCTCCGATTAATCGATTTCCTTATATACCTGGAACGCTACTGAGTTGGTGTCCAAATAATTGTCGGCCACCCAAAGAATCTGGTAATTACGGTCTATGTTTCTCTAATATCTCTACAAGTGGTTGCGATACGGAGGGGAATGATTTTGGCACCGTAGTTCGACCTACACCATGGAAAGAACCCAAATTAACCCAGAAATTAATAAGCAGTACAGTACCCAATAACAAAGTTAATAACGATATTACGAGAACATCGAAATTAATAACAACTAACCCCATTCGTACTTTATCTGTTAATCCATACGGCCAATTGTATATACAAAATTATGCCAGATTTACACAAGGTGGAATCACAGAAGAATTTAAAAAGCACGGAATACATTCAACAACATATCCTGATATTGATATTAAATATATTCGAATTGATGGAGATGAACCCAAATATCCAGATTTTACTCAAATATCCCATGGACAAACTTATGCCTGTGGAATATATACAAATGGATGTATACTTTACGATTCTCTTTTTACTACTCCCAATCAAGGCTGTACTCTATTAACAGATAATTATCTGTATAACAGAAGTCCATGGCCATCTGATTTGGTTTTTTGGAATAAAACAAATAGAGTATATGATGGTGGTCGTGGTTGGAATTTAATTGATTATGAACGGAACGAGGTTGCTTTAGGTGGAGTCAATGATGCTCTTCATCCCCTAACCTTGGATTGGGCGAATACTCCTTTTTTTATCAGTGGAAATAAATCTGCAACAGGTGAAGGAGATGTATTTGCCACTATCTGGACAAATACAAGTAATCCATATAGATCTTTTGGTATGAATTATTTTAGAGTATATGAAGGATTTGTTGATGGAGGATCGGAGGGAATATCATGGCAGGCAAATTATTCTGACATTCCTGATGGAGTTTTTGGAGTAAGACCAGATCTATTAATCTGGAGGGCAGCAAATCAATTATATAGTTCATACTTTACAAAGGGGTTTACTGGATGTTCTGGTTGGGGAGGCACAGGTGGTGGCATATGTTCGAATTTAGAATGGGATGGTTGGAGTGGATGGACAGCTCCCATGTGCAACAAAGACAGAGCATATCCTTCTACTGTTTATTATAAACAAATATCTCTAGGAAATCAACACGGACTAGTTTCTCTTGGTCATTATACTCCAAATGAAGGTATAACTGCCAATAATATACAAGAGTTAGATGATGCAGAGAATTTTCTGCACTTTAATAGGAGAGAAAAGATAGAGTGGTTATTTCAATTTTCTGGATCTACTGCAGCCAACATCATTGCAAGTTCTGATTGGTCTACAGAAAACCTGAATATAAAAGAAGTACCCAGTTATATATTAGATCCCGCAGAGTCCATTAGCTTCCCGAACTCTGCAATTACAAAATTGACATATACTAGAAAAGATTTTACATATGAAGTAGGAATAACTGCAGAATCAGTCGCCCCTGGTGGACCAGATCAGGAAATTAGAATTCCAGATACCTATAATAATTTTTGTCGTTGGTCATCTGTAGATACTGGGATAGATGATGAAGTGGATTCTTTAGCTCCTTTGATAGGGAATCCTTATATCTGTAATCCAAGTCTGTCTATTGGATTTACTTGTTGTTTTAGATCAGCAATAACATTTGGTCATCCTACTCATCCTATCTGGACAGATTCGTCTAAAATTCCTAATATATTTGTATTATCGGCAGCAGCCGTATCAAGACTAATTAATGATGCAAATACCACTAACGCATCGTGGGAATGGATATCGGCCGGATCTAGTGGAAATAGTTGTGCCATATTATCATATAACGATTCTGGTAAAACTAATATATCAGACACTATAAGAAAATGTATCTGCTGGGGACCACGATACGATAAATCTGATATCGAGTATAAACATTGGCCAGACGTTAATATCCAAGAGCACTACACAATGGAACAAGGTTGTTCTGGGTATGCAATGGGAATAACATGGCATCCATGTCAAGTAGATTGTTCATTAGAGTCTCCGATATTTTATCACAAATCATGGCCATATTCCAGTTATCATATCGATGGGCCTGCAAGTTACCTTTATACCCCCGGGTATGAAGGAGGTAAATCATATGATCCAAATGCGGGTAGAGTAACATATAATACACTGGCAAAAGTCACAGTATGGGATGGAATAAGTTGGTCTCATCAATCTAATGCCACAATAGATGATCCTATTGCAACACATTACAAATACACGGGCCCATGGCCCCCCTCCTCCCAAGAGGAGTACTCCAGTGAAAATATAAAAATAAATAAAATATTAAATTTTCCGAACGGATTAAACAATTTTCACGATTATACTTGGAATGGGGGACAGACGAATGATTACCAATGGTGGGGTTGGTACAAGGCATATCCAAACTGGGGAACATATCCAATAACTTTCCTTCCGAGGGATATTTCGTTTAACTCTTCTCGTCTACATCACTTTGGTTATCCACAAGATACTCCAGTTCAGTGGATGAATCAATTGAATTTTCCTTCATGGACACCAATATATCCCGTTGTTTCTGGTAATTCGTGGTTGACGAATTTATTTGATAATGATGTCAATCAACCAAATGTTTGTTGTTTATTTGATGGTATTACGGGCTGTTGTGAGACTGACGAAGAGTGTTATCCTGGCATAGAACGGTATGATTGTGACTTTCTTGGTGGAACTTGGACCGAAGGACAATGTGATCAATCTTATTGTGATAATAAATGTTATAACATAAACACCGATACAGTCCAATTTACTGTTGATTATTCAGAGCAAACAAAAACGGTTAATTTATCTTCGGGTAGTCCTGTGTGTACATGGACTGCCCAAACCAATGATAACTGGTTAGTGGTAAGCACTAAATCATCCACCGATAATGTTATTAACATTAATATATCCGAAAACACCTCAACACAAAATAGATTAGGAACAGTAACAGTAACACAAGCGAATCCCCAGAACATAAAAATAATAAGGATCAATCAATTAGCAGACAATGGTGGTGGAGGAGGAGGTGGTGGAGGTGGGGTAGATTGTTGTGATTATTTCACAGGGCCCTGTTGTACCAATACTCAATGCGAAGAAAATAAAACACCACAAGAATGTCACAACAGCAAAGGAATATTTTTAGGTTTTAACAAAACATGTGATGATTGTCCAACATAAAAAGATAAATACAATAAATCATGAGTATTATAGGATCTAGTTTCATACAACATTCTGGTAATACTGGTCCAGAAGGTCCAATAGGCAATCCAGGAAACACAGGAAACACTGGACCAGATGCGACTGGTTGTGTATTAAATAAAGGAAATACTGCATCTTATATTTCTTCAATACGTCAATTTCAAAATCCATGGGGAAATATAGTTTTCACAAACACAGACAATAGCTCCATAGAATTTATCGCTTCTCCTTTAATTGGAGCCACTCTTTTTGATTCATATGGTGTAACAGGAATAAATCTTACTTCAAATTCTTTATTTAGTGGAATAACTCAAACAACAGCTGGTATAACTTTTATATTCAAAAGAATTACCAGTTCATCAGGATCAATAACAGTTAAAAATACTTCAGATTTATTAACTATAGATTCTCAACTAACACCATATTCTCAATCTGGATTTACTTCAAATGAATTAATATATTTTAATAGTATTACTGGTTCTAATAGACTTTCCGGAATAACTCTATCAGATAATACAATAAATTTAAGATATAAAAATAATGATTATTTTGATCTAAACACAATAATTTCTCCTAAAACCAAAATAGTTAATATTCCATCTGCTTCTCGTGGTTCGAGTGGTCAATATATCGATGTATCTCAGGGGGGATTATTTTATATTAATACTCCCAATGGTATATTAGGATTTACTGGATTGGGAGGAACATTGGGATCGACAGGATCTGTTAGATCTTTAACTCTGATAACCCAATCTGATTATATTTGGAAATTTCCAGAAAATGTTTGGTTTGAATCAGGAGACAATTATCTAGGATGTAGAGAAACCATTATCGGATTGACTACAAAAAATAATGGACAAAACTGGAATGCAACAATATTTGGAAGAGGATTCAAGGCATCCCCAATAGAATGCAATTCTGATTGGGACATTGGATCTTGTTATTATGGTGGTGGTGCTACATGTAACAATTATGTATATCGGGCAGATTGTTTTTCCGCTGGTGGATTGTTTTGTCTCAATGCCTGTTCGATAGAAACAGAAATATTCGATATCGGTTCATGTTGTGTGAATGGAATTTGTAGAGATGGTGTGAGTGAATTTTTATGCAAAAAATATGGAGGTAGGTGGTGGAGTCCAGAACAAACTGGTGCTAGTGGGTGTGATGGATTTAATTGTTGGGATCCTTGTACAAGTTCGGAAAGTTCTTGTTGTGTAGGAGCAACATGTCTCGATAGATATACAGAATCAGAATGCAATTTGGTTGGTGGAACATGGTATCCTACAAAATGTAATCCTGCTTCGTGTAATCCATTTTCAGGATTAAGTGGTGCCTGTTGTGTAAACGAAAGCACATGCATTCAAACTACTTTTTATAAGTGTGTAAATGAATTTGAAGGAATTTTTGTTGGTAT